>JAEEGI010000559.1_pt1 | contig 108073 bp, 83 predicted proteins | sample 8958751 | NCBI WGS metagenome assembly JAEEGI01 (sample SAMN16246545, study PRJNA631951) | gut metagenome | biome: gut microbiome; feature: rumen; material: KS-attached | host: Bos | place: Iran: Karaj | collected 2018-10
ATTTATTTCAGAGCTTTGTTCAACATGAAGTATACCTCGTTGTTGCGGAGGGTCTGCTTGAACTCGCTGGTCTTCGTGTCCTTGTTGATCTTGACATACTCGATGCCGACCATCTCAGCGAAGTCTTCCCAGTACTCCTCGGTAATGTCGTAGGAGAAGGCGCTGTGGTGAGTACCACCGGCGAGAATCCAGGCACCTGCACCAATCTCGAATGTGGGCTGCGGAACCCAGAGGGCGCTGGCCACGGGCAGGTTGGGCATGGGCTTCGGCTCGATGCACTCCACCTCCTGAGAAATCAGGCGGAAGCGGTTGCCGAGGTCAACGACGGTAGCCTTGATGCCACGGCCAACCTTCGATGTGAAGACAAGGCGTGCAGTCTGCTGCTTGCGGATACCAATGCCGAGGAAGTGAACCTCGAGTTTGGGCTTGTCGACAGCGATGAGCGGGCAAACCTCGAGCATGTGGCTCTGCAGGCACGACGAGCGGTCGCCGGCGAAGTTCAGCGTGTAGTCCTCAAGGAAGGAGCAGCCACAAGGCATGCCCTGCTGGATGACCCACAGAGTGCGATAGAGGCAAGCTGTCTTCCAGTCGCCCTCGGCACCGAAGCCATAGCCTTCCTGCATGAGGCGCTGCGAAGCCAGGCCAGGAATCTGGTCGAAGCCGCAGAAGTTAGGATCGTCGATGTTGGCATCGCCGAGGTCGTCGAAGTTGGTGGTGAAGGCGGTAGCGCCCTCATCCTTCAGCACGCGGCGCAGAGCAATCTCAGCCTTTGCTGCGTTCTTCACCTTCTCCCAGTATACTTCCTCGCCGCTCTCGTCGATCTTGATGGTGTAGAGCTTCTTGTACTCCTCAACCAGTTCGTCAGCCTCGGCGTCGGTTACCTTCTTGTAGTACTCCATCAGCGATGAAACGGGATAGTAGTCAACATGGTAGCCCATGCGCTGCTCGAACTCTACGCGGTCGCCATCGGTAACGGCAACGTTGTTCATGTTCATACCGAACATCAGGCAGCGAACGTTGTGAGCATCGGCAACACCGGCGGCAACACGTGCCCAAACGGCAATCTGCTTCTGAGCCTGCTCGTCCTTCCAATAGCCGCAAACCACCTTGCGAGCCACACGCATGCGAGTGCAAATATGACCGAACTCGATGTCGCCGTGAGCGCTCTGGTTCAGGTTCATGAAGTCCATGTCCATCGTTGCCCAGGGAATCTCAGCATTATACTGTGTGTGGAAGTGGAGGAGGGGCTTCTGCAGCTGCTGCAGACCCTTGATCCACATCTTGGCGGGTGAGAAGGTGTGCATCCATGTGATGATACCGATACACTTCTCATCGTTGTTGGCAGCGAGCATCACCTGCTCTACTTCCTTCGAAGAGTTGGCAGTGCCTTTGTAGACAATCTTCACGGGGATGTTACCACCCTCGTTGAGTCCTGCTACCATTTCCTTACTGTGAGCGTCGACAGCAATCACGGCGTCGCCACCATAGAGCAACTGTGCACCAGTTACCCACCAAATTTCATAATTCTCGAATGCTTTCATTGTTGTTTTGTTTAAATTAATAGTTTAAAATGATTTGTTATTTGCTAAAATGAGATGAATCATGTCCGCGATTAGTGCTTCTGACCCTTCTGGCCGTAATAAGCGTTGGGACCGTGCTTGCGCGAGAAGTGTTTCTCGATGAGCAGCGGATTCATCGTGGTGTGAGGATTGACGGCAAACGAAACGAATGCCATCTTGGCCACCTGCTCCATGACGACAGCGTTGTAAACGGCGTTGTCGGCATCCTTGCCCCACGAGAACGGACCGTGGTTCTTCACGAGTACGCCGGGTGTGTGGACGGGATTGATCTTCCCGTAGGTGAGACGCTTCACGATGACGTTACCCGTCTCCAGCTCGTAGTTGCCTTTCACCTCTGCCTCGGTCATGTCGTCGGTGCAGGGAATGGCATCGTGGAAGTAGTCGGCATGTGTGGTGCCGATGTTGGGGATGTCGCGTCCGGCCTGAGCCCAAGCGGTAGCATAGGTGGAGTGGGTGTGTACGACGCCTCCGATTTCGGGATATGTTCTGTAGAGTACCAGATGGGTTGGGGTGTCTGACGACGGATTCAGGTCGCCTTCCACCACCTTGCCTGTTTCAAGGTCGACCACGACCATGTCGCTGGCTTTCATGGTGTCGTAGTCGACACCCGATGGCTTGATGACCACCAGTCCTTTTTCACGGTCGATGCCCGAGACGTTGCCCCAGGTAAAAATAACGAGATTGTGCTTCACCAGGTCGAGGTTTGCACGGAATACTTTCTCTTTCAGTTCTTCAAGCATAAAGTGTTTTGGTTTTAAAGTTAGGGTTGTTGAAGTTACAGTTTGAACGTCGGATCATCGGCATACATCTTCTTATTGAAACGATAGAGTGCGGCTCCGCGTTTCGAGGTTTTCTTGTCGATGAGCTCAGTCTTCTCAATAAAGTCGATTTGTTTGATGCGCTTGCGGAAGTTTCGCTTGTCGATGGGACTGCCAAGAATGGCTTCATAGACGTGTTGCAGCTGTGTGAGCGTGAAGAGGTCGGGCAGCAGGTTGAAGCTCAGCGGCTCGGTCTTGATGCGTCGGCGCAGCAGGGAGATGGCTTTGCTGACCATCTGGTTGTGGTCGGAGTAGAGTTTCGGCAGCTGGCCGAGGTCGGCCCACTCCAGTTCGTACTGCTGGCGCAGCTTGTCGTCGTAGTCGTTGACATTGATGAGGGCACAGTAGGCCACCGAGATAACGCGTTCGCCGGGGTCGCGGTCGACGGCTCCGAACGCTCCCACCTGCTTCATGTAGATCTCTTTCAGTCCAGTGAGGGAGTAGAGCACTCTGTTGGCTGCTTCATCGAGGCTCTCATCGTCTCTGACGAATCCTCCGTAGAGTGACCATTCGCCACGTCCTGGATCCATCTGTCGCCGTCCGATGAGCAGCTTCAGTTGGTTGTTCTCGAATCCGAACACGATGCAGTCCACCGATACCCAGACCTTCGAATGTTCACGATAATATTGAGTCATTAGTTGTTTGCCCCTACTGAATGAGGGACAGGGAGTTTGCAAGCGTTAGCAATTAGAAATCTGTTAGTTCTAAGTCTGAGGGAATGAGCTTTTTCAGACGATGCCCAACCCCTCAGACTTAGCAGATGGCGATTACCAGAAGTAAGCGTAGAAGCATGCGCAGAGGCCGATAACGACCAGTGTGCCAATCACATCGAAGACACCCCAGCTCTCCTTGATGGACTTCTTGAAGTCAGCGCTGAAGGTGATGGCATCGACCTGAGCCTTAGAAGGTGCAGGAGTGAAGCAGCTCACCACAACCATCAGAACGATGATGAACAGGAGCAGCCAGCACTCGAAGATGAGCCAGTTGGTCTGCCAGAACCATGTGGTGTTCTCCCAGAATGCACCGTCCATAGCAGCCTTGCCAGAGTCGGTGACGACATTGGTGATCAGACGAATCATACCGATGGTGAAGCCACCGATGAGGCCCCATTCACCAGCCTTAGGAGTGATCTTCTTCGAGAAGATACCCAGCGTGAAGACAGCCACCATAGCCGGAGCGATGAGCGACTGGATGTCCTGCAGGTAGCTATAGAGGTTACCCATAGACATCATCACCGGCATCCACAGCAGGCCGAGAATCACAACCACCACCGTAGCGGTACGACCTACGAACACGTAGTGAGCCTCGCTCTTACCTTTCTTCATGGGCTTGTAGAAGTCCTCGGTGAAGAGAGTGGCGCAGCTATTGAAGAATGCTGCCAGCGATGCAACCAGAGCGCAAACGAAACCGATGGTCACGATACCCTTGATACCGGCAGGCAGGATGTTCTTCACCATCATGGCGAAGGCACCGTCGGTAGACTCGTGGTTGGTGATGTCCATCACGATACCGCTATCGGGATTCTGTGAGAGGGCGTAAGCAATCATACCGGGAATCAAGAACATGAAGCAAGGCAGGATCTTGAAGAAACCTGCTGCAATGGTACCACGACGGGCACGCTTCATGACCTCTGCGTTGTCCTCGCCAGGCACCTGACCGAGTACACGCTGAACGATATGCTGGTCAGTACACCAGTACCAGAAACCGATGATGGAAGCACCGAGGAACACCACATAGCCCGGGAACTGCGGATACATGGGATCGCCCGGATCGGTGTGGAACATGTGGGTCGTGCCATAGCCGTCGTGAGCGGCATTACACACAGCCATCATGTTCTCCCAACCAGCGGTGATGCTACCACCGCCAAGAGCGGCGAGGCCGAGGAAGAGCACGAGGAACGAACCAATAATAAGAATAGGTGTCTGAATGGTGGAAAGCGTCATCACACCCTTCATACCGCCGAACACAGTGAACACGGCTGTGATGGCAATCAGGCCGATGGCACCATACCAGAACGGAATGCCCAGCAGATACTTGAAGAAGATACCACCCGTGAAAGCGGTCACCGATACCTTGGTCAGCACATAAGCTACAAGCGTGATGATGCTCAGCCAAGAACCTGTGCGCTGCGTGTAGCGGAACTTCAGGAAGTCAGGCATCGTAATGATCTTACCCATTTTGTTGATGAGCAGCTGATAGAAGGGGACGAACAGCCAGCCGAGGATGAGAATCATCCAGCCCTGCATCTCCCAGTGGGCCATACCCACACCGTCCTTTGCACCAGTACCGGCCAGACCTACAAGGTGTTCCGAGCCAATGTTTGCGGCAAAGATAGCCATACCAATGACATACCAAGGCTCTCCCTTACCGAAGAGATAAGCCGACGAGTCTTCGCCCTGCTGGGCTTTCTTGTCTTTCCAAATGGCATACCACACGGCTGCCACAACTCCTAAAAGGCCGACGATGAGCACCACCCAGTCGAGCCAGATAAATTCATGTGAACTCCAGTTCATAGTTATGTTTTTAGTTAGAATATTTAAAGCAGTAAGAGAAGTCAAAGAAGCAGCTAAGGCTTCCTTAACTTCTCTTGTTGTAGTTTACTTTGTAGAGAACTTATACACGCAATGGCTGAAGTACTTCTCACCCGGCTTCAGATAGGGGCTGGGCCAGCCTTTGGCCACTTTGTTGGGAGAGTCGGGATACTTCTGTGTCTCCAGACATACGCTGACTTGCTTCGGATACTTGATGCCGTTCTTGCAGACGATGCCTGTGCCCTGGAAGTTGCCAGTGTAGACCTGGATGCCCGGCTCGTTGGTGAAGACCTGCATGAAGATACCAGTGTTCTTGTCGTACAGGCTGGCTGCTACCATCTGGTCGTTGCCCTTACCGTCCTTATAGGTGTTCAGCACATAGTTGTGGTCGTAGCCGTTGGCATACTTGATCTGGTGCTCGGTGGTGTCGGCAATCATCTCGTAAAGAGCGCGGGGCTTCTTGTAGTCGAGCGAAGAACCATAGACGTCGCGCATCTCGCCAGTAGTCATGTAGGTGGTGTCGATGGGAGTCATCTTGTCGGCATTCACGTAGAGTTCCATGTTTGTGCCAGGCTTCGAAGGATCGCCAGTCAGTGTGAAGTACGAGTGGTTGCACATGTTGATGACAGTCTCCTTATCGGTAGTAGCCTCAAAAGTGCAGTCGAGAGCGTCGTCGTCGGTGATTTTGTAAGTAGCTGTAGCTGTCACCGTGCCGGGGAAACCATTGTCGCCGTCGGGAGAAACGAGGGTCAGTTTCAGCGTCTGGTCGTCAATCTGTTCAGCATCCCACACCTGATACTGCCAGCCCGAAGGACCGCCGTGCAGGCAGTGGCCGAAGTTGTTGGTAGGCAACTGGTACTTTTGTCCGGCAACAGTAATCTGACCCTTGTTGATGCGGTTGGCATAACGGCCGATCGTTGCACCGAAGTCGCTCGGTGAGTTCACGGTGTCGGCATACTGAGCGATGTTGTCGTAGCCCAGCACCACATCGATGAAGTTGCCGTTGCGGTCGGGAACCATTAGCGATACAACGCGTCCGCCGAAGTTGGTAATGCACGCCTCGACGCCCTTCTTGTTGGTAAGCGTGTACAGCTTCACGGGCTTTTCGTTGATCACAGTGTCGAACTTGGCAGGATCGAGGCCCGAGAAGGTCTTACCGCCGTTACCACACGAAGCAAGCAGCATAGTGGCCATACCTGCTCCGATTAACATAGTCTTTAAGCTTGTCATAAATAATTAAAAATTAAGTTAGTTGTATTCAAATTTGGTCTATCAATAAATTTTGGTGTAAAATTACAACTTTTTCTTGAAACATGCATCATGATAGCGTAACTTTTTTCCTCAACCCTATAGATTTTACGTTTTTTTAAGCAATGCGATATATCATTCTATGATATACCACATGGGCGAAACATGCTGGAAGGTCTTCGCCAACGACGTGCGGAATAGCTTCCATCTACATGCTTTCGCCCATGTGACAGACGGTTGTTGAAGGGAATAGGGGAGGGGACTACGCCTGAAGCAACGCTTGAAGTTGCGCCTGAAGCAACGCTTGAGTTACGCTTGTAGCTCGGCGATAAGCTCATCGAGCGAGCAGCTGACGGCATGGAAGAGCTTGTACATGAGTTCCGGTTCCTGGCGCTCGGGGATGTAAACGACGACTTTTGCTCCGCGACCGGCAAACCAACCGGCCTCGGTGTGAGCACTTCGACCACAAGGGAGCACGAGCACGCAGACGTCGCACGACTCCATGGCTTGAATGTCGTTGTGGAACTGGCGGATGGCTTTCGGGTGCTGCAGTTGTCGGCGATACTCCTCAGGCGACCATTCCATGTAGTCGGCAGCGATGTTGCTCCACTTGAAACCTTCGTCGCCCGACGGCGGGTTGCGGAAGTCGTAGACCTCATGGCCAGCCTCGCGCAAGGCAGCCACCACGCCTTCGTAGTACTGATTACGCCAACTGCTGGCAACATAGATGTGATGCTTTGCCATAGATGTTTAGAGATGTGTGTCGGGGATTAATCTGTTTGGCTTGAGCACCAATTACTTGCGCAGCTCCCAGTCTACATCGAAGTCGCTGCCTTCGTCGTTGACGGTGACGTCGTAGACCACATTCTCGCCGTTGAGCACGCCTTTCAGCACACCTTTATAGTTCTTGCCGGTCTTCTCGCCCAAGTCAAACTCGGTGATTTCGAGTGTGTTGCCTTCTTGCTTCTCAGCTTCGACGATGGATTCCTGCACCTTTTCGGTGAGCTTTTTCTCTGACACGATGCATGCGTTGAACGTGAAGAGGGCTGCGCATGCAAACAGCATGGAAAGGATAATCTTTTTCATTTCTTTGTTGGGTTTTAATGGGTGATAGTCTGATGATGTTGCAAAGATACGAATAAGTGAGCGAAATGCAAAGTAAAAACAGAAGTTTTTGCTTTCGTTTCTGAACAGAAGTATCTTCGGCGGAGCCAAAGATACACACAATTTTGCTGAAAGTGCAAAAAAATACGCCAGCCCATTTCACTGGACTGGCGTAAATAATGAGGATTACAAAGTGCGGGAATTAGTCTACTTTGATGTCTTTGTTGACGTTCTTGCAGCCAATGAGGGCGTAGAACAGGATGTAGGCCACCATGGCCACCTGCAGCCAGTAGCTGAAGATTTCGCCGTTCTGCTTGGCAATGATGTCCTGCAGCCAAGGCATCAGACCACCACCGACAACCATCATCATGAAGATACCGGAGGCAGCCTCGGTGTATTTGCCCAGACCTTCAACAGAGAGGTTGAAGATGCCACCCCACATGATCGACGTGCAGAGACCGCAAGCAGCGATGAAGAATACCTTCATAGGAACTGCATGACCCTTGATGGTGACGGCAACGCTCTCGGGCAGGAAGATGGCGATGAGCAACAGGATGATAGCAACCGTTGACACAAAGGTCATCTGTGTCTTCGTGCTCACCTTACCTGAAATCAGCGTCGAGGAGAAACGGCCGATGAGCATCATGAACCAGTAGCTGGCAGCAAGCGTGCCGCCGAGAGCTGCTGAGCCTTCGAAGCCCATGTTGGTGACGTAGAAGTTAAGCTGCATGGGGATACCAATCTCCACACCTACATAGAAGAAGATGGCGATGACGCCAAGGATGAGGTGACGGAAGCGCAAAGCGCCCTTCATGGAGTCCATCAGCGACTCGCTTTCACCGAAGTTGGGCTCGGGAATGGTTACGCGGCTGATGATGACGAACGAGATGGCGAAGACAGCCATACCGATGAAGAGCAGAGGCGACACGTCGGTCATCGACGTATTCTCGGTGACAGTACCCACGAGCACGCCGGCAAGCAGCGGGGTGAGGGTTGCGGTCAGCGAGTTCAGTGTGCCACCGATCTGGATGAGCTGGTTACCCTTATTGCCACCGCCGCCCAGCATGTTGAGCATGGGGTTCACGACGGTGTTCAGCATGCAGACGCAGAAGCCGCACACCAGTGCACCAAGCAGGTAGATGTAGAGGTTCAGAGCTACGACGGTGCCGCCGACCTCGTTCACCTTTATATCGTCGCCATAGATGCTGGAGAGGTACTGCAGGGCAAGACCTACGATACCAACGAGCAGGGCAGCGAGAGCAGTTTTCTTATAGCCGATTTTCTTCAGCAGCATACCCGAAGGAATACCCATGAAGAGGTAGGCCACGAAGTTCATCAGGTTACCCCAAGAAGCGGCGAACTCATATTTGAAGCCCCAGATGTTGCCAAAGGGAGCTCCCATGTTCGTGACGAAGCTGATCATCGCGAAGATGAAACACATGGTGATAATCGCCACGAGGTTGGTGTTTTTGCTTGTACTCATTGTTTAAATTTGCGATTTACGAATTTACGATTTACTATTCAATACTTAGCAGATCTTACGCGAACCATCGCTGATGACTACATCATAGACCTTCGGAGCCTTGCCATACTTCTCGTAGTACTTCTGGCAAGCCGTCTTGATGAACGGCTCATAGAGTTCGTCCTTCACGAGGTTGATGGTGCAACCGCCGAAGCCGCCACCCATGATACGCGAACCAGTCACGCCGCACTCCTTGGCAATGTCGTTGAGGAAGTCGAGCTCTTCGCAGCTCACCTCATATTCCTTCGACAGACCGTCGTGGGTCTCATACATCTTCTTGCCGACAGTCTCGTAGTCGCCTGCAACGAGGGCGTCGCAAACGGCCAGCACACGGTCTTTCTCGCCGAGCACGAAGTGTGCACGCTTGTAGTCCTCTTCGCCAACTTCAGCACGTACTTCCTCAAGCTGCTCCCATGTGCAGTCGCGCAGAGTCTCGAACTTTCCTTCCGGATGCTTGGCGGCGATGTGCTTCACCACGTTCTCGCAAGAGTTGCGACGATCGTTGTAAGGCGAGCCAGCCAGCTCGTGCTTCACGCAGGAGTTGAGCAGAACAAGCTTGTAGCCCTGGGGGTTGAAGGGGAAGTATTCGAATTCACGCGAGCGGCAGTCGAGGCGCATCAGCTTGCCTTCCTGACCGAACACCGAAGCAAACTGGTCCATGATACCGCAGTTCACACCGCAGTAGTTGTGCTCCGTAGCCTGGCCGGCGAGCACCATGTCCCACTTCGAAACCTTGTTGTCACCGAACAGGTCGTTCAGACCGCAAGCGAAGCAGCTCTCCATAGCAGCCGATGAAGACATACCGGCACCGAGGGGCACGTCGCCAGCGAAGGCAATGTTGTAACCCTTCACGGGAACACCCAGCTTCTCCATCTCTAGCGTGATGCCGTAGATGTAGCGAGCCCAAGAAGCGCGGGGGCCTTGTCCGTCGTGGAAGTCGAAGTCCACACGGTCCTTCAGGTCGATTGAGTAAGCGCGGATGGTGCTCTCAGTTCCGTTGGGGCGCATCTCAGCCATAATGCCTTTGTCGACGGCACCTGGGAATACGAAACCACCATTATAGTCGGTGTGCTCACCAATGAGGTTGATACGGCCCGGCGATGCATAGATGTTACCGGTCTTGCCATCGAAGTGCTTGATGAAGCGACTTCTTACGAATTCAATGTCCATAGCTTTTTAAGTTTTTAAATTATAGATTTGTGAAATTAAAAATGTCGGAAGTTTATTTGTCGATGCCAAACTTGTAGATGGTCTTCTGGCGATACTCCTGGCCCGGACGCAGCACAACGCTGGGGAAGTAGGGGCGGTTGGGAGAATCGGGGAAGTGCTGGCACTCGAAGCAGATGCCTGAGCGGCGGGGGAATGTGGCACCATGCTGGCCTGCGTAGCCGTCGGCCCAGTTGTCAGTGTAGAGCTGTACGCCCGGCTCGGTGGTGTAGACCTCCATGGTGCGTCCGCTCTTCGGCTCTACGAGGCGTGCGGCAAAGCTCAGCTCGCCCTCTTCGGCCTTGTTCAGCACATAGCAGTGGTCGTAGCCAGCACCATGCTTAATCTGCTCGTCGTCGGCATCGATGTCCTGACCCACGGGCTTCGGCTCGCGGAAGTCGAATGGTGTACCCTTCACGAAGCGGATTTCACCGGTGGGAATCGATGTGTCGTCGATGGGGAGATAGAAATCGGCGTTGATCTGACAGATCTGGTCGTCGATGGTGGGAGTGGGGTTGGCGATGCCCTGCAGCGAGAAGAATCCGTGGCTGGTAAGGTTCAGAATGGTCTTCTTGTTGGTCTGTGCCATATACTCGATGACGAGTTCGTTTTCATCGGTGAAAGTATATACAACCGTTACTTTCATCTCACCGGTATAACCCTCTTCACCATAAGGACTTACGTACTTCAGTACAAGTGTTTTATCATTCATCTGAAGGGCTTCCCAAACCTTGGCATTCCAACCTTTCAGACCACCATGCAGGGCGTTGGGACCATTGTTGATGGCGAGCTCATACTTCTTGCCGTTGAGCTGGAACTTGCCGCGGCAGATGCGGTTGCCATAGCGACCGATGAGCGTAGAGAGATAAGGCTCGGGGCTGTTGATGACTCCTTCGATGGTGTCGTGTCCCTGGATGACGTTGGCATAGTTGCCGTCGCGGTCGGGAACCATAATGGCTACGAGGGCGCCTCCGTAATTGGTGACGGCAACTTCATTGCCCAAACTGTTTTTCAGAATGTAAAGATCGGTTTGTTTGCCGTTGACAGTGGTCTGGAAGTCTTCGCGCTTCAGACCACAGAGATTCGCTGTTTCCATTGTGTTCATGATTGTTACAGTTTTTAGTTGATAAATACTATCCTGCAAAATAAGCAAAAAAAAACGACAATAGCAAACTTATTGTCAAAAAAGTGACTTTTCGCCTGCGTTAAAAACAATTAAAGGCGTTTTATCAAGCGAAAATAGCGTGTTTTCTATGGCATGAATTCCGTCTTTTTGCAGCATTTTTGTAGTTTTTCTTCTGCAATGTTTTTGCATCCCAACTGCATAGCTTTCATGCTCCAACTGCATTGCTTTTGGGTCCTAACTGCATTGCTTTTGGGTTCCAACTGCATTGCTTTTAGACTCCAAACTCATTGCTTCTGGACTCCCAACTCATTGCTTTTGGGCCCTAACTGCATAGCTCTTGCGAGCCAATTACATTGCTTTTGAAATTCAAGTTGTAACGCTCTGATAATGAGCGCGTTACAAGGATTTCTAGAAAATTGTTTTTTGCTGGTCGAGGGCTATTGGCCAGCAGATTCGTTGTCAATGTTGCAGTCTAAAAGTCGATGTCGGAAAGGAGGTCGGCGACAACATAACTGCTTCCGCCAATGAAGATGAAGTCGTCGGGATGGGCATCGGCGACAGCGGCCTGGAAGGCTTGCGCAACGGTGGGATAAGTGTTACCGTTGAGTTGGTGGTGGCGAGCCAGTTCAGCAACGCGCTCTGCAGGAATGGCCCGGTGTGTGGAAGCCTGCGTAAAATAGTAGCTGGCGTGCTTGGGCAACATGGCGAGAACGGTGTCGATGTCCTTGTCGTCGACCATTCCGAAGACGATGCGCAACTGCTGGCAAGGCTGCGACGTGATTTGCGGAGCAAGATATTGCCAGGCGGCAGGGTTGTGACCTGTATCGCAAACGACGAGCGGTTGCTCGTGGAGTGTCTGCCAACGGCCCATCAGCCCCGTGTTTTGGCAGACGTGCGAGAGCGCTTGTGGAATGACGGAGACAATGTCTTCGACGTTGTGCTTTTCTATTTCTTCTAATTGATTGGCAGTGCAAAGGATGGTCTGAAGGTTGCGGGTCTGATAGCTGCCTTTAAGTTCGAAGTCGGGTAGGGGGGCTGGCCACGTGAAGTCTTCAGCATAGAAGATGGGCGCATCGACTTCCTGAGCCTTCTTCTCGAATACGGGTTTCGTTTCGGGAGTAGTCTCACCAATGACGACGGGCACTCCCGGTTTGATGATACCTGCCTTTTCGGATGCAATCTCAGCAAGCGTTGAGCCAAGGAACTGCGTGTGGTCGAGGGCGATATTGGTGATGACACAGAGTTCCGGGCGGATGATATTCGTGCAATCGAGCCGTCCGCCTAATCCCACTTCGACAACTGCCACATCGACACTTGCATCGGCGAAATACTTGAAAGCCAATGCAGTAGTGAGCTCGAAGAACGAGGGATAAAGAACGTCTTTGTGCTCGGGTGCTTGCTCATCGGCGCTATTCCAACGGATGAAGTCCTCAACAAACCTGATGACATAGTCTTCGCTGATGCACTCGCCGTTCACTCGGATGCGCTCGCGGAAGTCTACAAGGTGGGGCGACGTGTACAACCCGACACGCAGGCCAGCTTCCTGCAGGATGCTCGCCAACGAGTGGGAAACGGAACCCTTGCCGTTTGTGCCAGCCACATGGATGGTTCTGTAGTGCTCGTGGGGGTGTCCGTAGTGGGCGTCGAGAGCTTCGGTGGTTTGCAGACCAGGCTTATAGGCTGCCGCCCCGATGTGTTCAAACACCGGTGTGGCATTGTAGAGATACTGTATGACTTCCTGATAGTTCATGGCCGATGGGCTTGTAAACGAAGAATCGTGGATGATTTGTCGCCGGCCACCATTGCGTGACAAACGAGAAACAATCCACGATTCCTCTCTATTGTGTTGCAGTTGTTTTAATTGAAGTAGTTCTTGAACTTTTCAAAGATGGACTTCTTCGTCGAGGCATCACCCTTGAAGTTGTCGCTTTCGCGCAGCTGCTCAAGCATCTGGCGCTCTTGGCGGTCGAGGGTCTTCGGCACATAGACGCTCACCTGGACAACCAAATCGCCGCGTCCGCTGCCATAGCCTTGAACGGCAGGCAGTCCTTTGCCGCGCAGACGGAGGGTTTTGCCAGGCTGAGTGCCGGGCTCTATCTTTATTTTTACCTTGGTGCCCTCGATGGTTGGGATGTCTACCTCGCCACCCAAAGCCGCCGTCGGGAAGTCGAGCAGCAGGTTGTAGATGATGTCCTGACCGTCGCGAACGAAGGTGTCGTTGGGCTCTTCCTCGACGTAGACTTGTATGTTGCCTGGAACTCCGTTGTGTGGAGCAGCGTTTCCCTTACCCGGCACGTTGACAACCATACCCTCGGCCACGCCTGCGGGAATGTTGATTTCAACCACTTCCTCGCCCTTCACGATGCCTTGTCCGCTGCAGTGGGGGCACTTGTTCTTGATGACGGTGCCTTCACCGTAACACGTCGGGCATTCGCTCTGCGTCTGCATCATGCCAAGGATGGAACGAACGGTGCGAACGGTGTAGCCTTGTCCGTGACAGGTAGGACAGGTCTCGCTGCCGCTGCCATTCTGGGCTCCGCTGCCGTTGCACTCCGAACACACGGTGTCTTTTCTGACTTTAAACTTCTTGGTGACGCCCGTGGAGATCTCTTGCAACGTCAGACGCACCTTCAAGCGAAGGTCGGTGCCACGATACTGGGCTCTCTGACCACCGCCAAAGCCACTGAAACCACCAAAGCCACCACGTCCGCCGAAGACGTCGCCGAACATCGAGAAGATGTCGTCCATTGAGAATCCGCCTGCGCCAAAGCCTCCGAAGCCGCCGCCCATGTTGGGTCCGTCGAATCCGAACTGGTCGTATTGTTGGCGTTTCTGCTTGTCGCTGAGCACGCTGTATGCCTCGGCAGCCTCCTTGAATTTCTCTTCGGCTGTCTTATCACCAGGGTTTCTGTCAGGGTGGTATTTGATGGCGATTTTGCGATAGGCTTTCTTGATTTCGTCTTCGCTGGCCTTCTTGTCTACACCAAGTACTTCGTAGTAATCTCTCTTTGCCATTCTGTATTTGGTAATTTATTGACCTACAGCGACTTTCGCGTGTCGGATGACTTTATCGTTCAGCATGTATCCTGTCTGTACGCAGTCGATGACCTTGCCCTTCTTGTCGTCGCCCATACCGGGAACCATCGCGATGGCTTCGTGGTAGTCAACGTCGAAATCCTGATCCTGTGTCTCGATTTTCTTGACACCGAGGCTTTCGAGGGTCTTAATGAATTTCTTGAAGATGAGGTCCATGCCTTCCTTGATGGCGGCAGGATCGTCGGTGTGCGTGTCGGCAAGTGCTCGCTCAAAGTCGTCGAGCACGGGCAGGATGGCGGTAATCGTCTTCTCGCCGCCGTTGAGGATAAGCTCTGCCTTTTCCTTCAGCGTGCGCTTCTTGTAGTTCTCAAATTCTGCGATGGTGCGAAGCAACTGGTCCTTGAGCTTGGCAATCTCGTCGAGGGCAGCGTCGAGCGGGTCTTTCTCTTCCTGCTCCTGCTCTTTCTCGGGTTCAGCTGCAGTTTCGCCAGCTTGTGCTTGCTCGTTGGCAGTCTCTTCGTTTACGTTCTCAGAAGCCTGCGAGGCGTTCTGCTGCTCCTCTTCCTGGCTTCCGTCTTCGATATTGATAGTTCTTTCTTCGTCCATAGTTTTTTGTTTTTTGTTCCTAAAAAATCTCATACAAATAATGTGCCAATGTCGGTTGGCAGGAACGATTAGTTATCAATTTTCAGTCATTAATAGCCGTTTTTCAACGCAAAATGGTTGATTTACGACTATCAATGGCCGATTTACGAATCTTAATTGTTATACATGCGGGCTTTCTGCTCCTTGATCTGCTCGTCGTAGATGTAGTCATCGTAGTCCATCAGCTTGTCGATGGTGCCGTTGGGCGTGAGCTCGATGATGCGGTCGGCGACGGTTTGGATAAACTCATGGTCGTGGGAAGCAAACAGAATGTTTCCCTTGAACTGAATAAGGTTGTTGTTGAAAGCCTGAATCGACTCGAGGTCGAGGTGGTTGGTAGGTGTGTCGAGGATGAGGCAGTTGGCGTTCTTCAGCTGCATGCGGGCAATCATGCATCGCATCTTCTCACCTCCGGAGAGCACGTTCACCTTCTTCTCTACTTCCTCCTGCTTGAACAGCATGCGGCCCAGGTAGCCTTTCATCACCACTTCGTTGCCGGGACCATACTGCGAGAGCCAGTCCACCAGGTTCAGGTCGCTCTGGAAGAACTCGGTGTTGTCGAGTGGGAGATAGGCGGTAGTGATGGTGACGCCCCACTTGAACGTGCCGGCGTCGGCCTGTCGGTTGCCGTTGATAATCTCGAAGAGTGCCGTCATTGCCTTCGGGTTGTGCGAGAGGAAGACGGTCTTCTGGCCGTGCTCGATGTTGAACGACACGTTGTCGAAAAGGACGGTGCCGTCGGTGTCTACAGCCTTCAGGCCTTCCACCTCGAGAATCTGGTTGCCCGGTTCGCGCTCCATCTGGAAGATGATGCCGGGATACTTGCGGCTTGAGGGACGAATTTCTTCAACATTGAGTTTCTCGAGCATCTTCTTGCGCGAGGTGGTTTGCTTCGACTTTGCCACATTGGCAGAGAAACGGCGGATGAATTCTTCCAGCTGCTTGCGCTTCTCCTCAGCTTTCATGCGTTGGTTCTGAGCCTGACGCAAAGCAAGCTGCGACGACTCATACCAGAACGAGTAGTTACCGGAGAAGACGGTGACCTTGCCGAAGTCAATGTCGACGGTTTGAGTGGAAACAGCATCGAGGAAGTGACGGTCGTGGCTGACGACGAGTACGCATTGCTCGAGCGAACTCAGGTATTCCTCCAGCCACTGAACGGTGTCGAGGTCGAGGTCGTTGGTAGGCTCGTCGAGCAACAGGTTGTCGGGGTGTCCGAAGAGTGCTTTTGCCAACATCACGCGAACCTTCTCGTTGTTCGAGAGTTCCGACATCTGTTTGTAGTGCTGGGCCTCTTTCACACCCAGGTTCTGCAGCAGCTGAGCAGCCTCGCTTTCAGCCTCCCAGCCATTCATCTCGGCAAACTTAAGCTCCAAGTCGGCAGCGCGATTGCCGTCCTCCTCGCTCATCTCGGGCTTCGCATAGAGGGCCTCGCGCTCCTTCATGTTCTCCCAAAGTGGCTGGTGTCCCATCAGTACCGTGTCCATAACGGTGAATTCATCATACTTGAAGTGGTCCTGCGAAAGTACCGAGAGGCGTTCACCAACGCCCAGTTCCACCGTACCCTTGTTGGGTTCCAGCTCACCGCTGATGGCCTTGAGCAGCGTCGATTTTCCTGCTCCGTTGGCACCGATGATACCGTAGATGTTACCACTTGTGAACTTGATGTTTACATCCTTGTAAAGCACGCGCTTTCCGAACTGGATAGCCAGATTTGTAACAGTTATCATGTTGCTATATACCTTATTATATGATTTGCGGCTGCAAAGTTACGACTTTTTTCTCAGATATCAAAATGATGTTGAAGAATAGTATGTGAGGGCTGAGCATAAGGACAAAAAAACCGCCGGGTCTGAGACCCAGCGGCGTTCTCTCACTTTTTCAGTTCGAGCACTGTGATACTGATTATTACTCAGCAACAGTTGTGTCGGCAGCAGCAGTGTCGGCAGCAGCGGTATCAACGGCTACGGTGTCAACAGCTACAGTGTCTTCTACGACCTCGGCGGGCTTCTGGTTGTTACCGCAAGATGCGAACGAGATAGCTGCCATTGCTACGAACATAAAAACTAATTTCTTCATTTTCTTTGCTTTTTTAAATCTGTAAAACAATCATTTGTTTATTAAAACGATGCAAAGGTAAGCATTTTTTTGATACGTTGTACTTTTTTTTTCGACTTTTTTTTGGTCGTTTTTGTAACTTTTTCGTAAACCGTTGAATATCAACACGTTACGAATGGTAAAAAAACGTTAAAGAATTTGTGTCCCCACACAATTTGGCAAAAATAGGCATTTTTTGCCATTTATTCACTTACAAGGCCGTGATGAAAAACGGCTGTCATTGGAACTGGTTTCGTTACGTTTTGTACTTAGCCTTGTCGAAGGTTCTTTCACACTTTCTCAACGATGCTTCGAGAGCGTCTCCTACGTCGTCGAACATGGAAATGATAAAGAAAAATGAGTTTTCTTTTTGCATTTCGCTCACTTATTCGTATCTTTAACGTTCGTTGAAGATACTTCCGTTTGGAAATGAACGCAAAAACTTTCGTTTTTACTTTGCATTTCGCTCACTTATTCGTATCTTTGCAGTTAGTTTCAATGATGGCATATATTATTATATATAATAAGGTGTAAAAACAACATGATAGATTCTTCTGCCTTTCAAGGTAAGACTGCGGCGTACTTTACGCTTGGCTGCAAGCTGAACTTCTCTGAAACCTCGACGTTCGGACAGATGCTGCAACAACTCGGCGTGAGGACGGCTGGTAAGGGTGAAAAGGCCGATCTTTGCCTGATCAATACCTGTTCTGTTACAGAGGTAGCCGATCACAAGTGCCGGCAGGCTATTCACCGCATGGTGAGAAACCACCCCGATGCATTTGTGGTGGTAACGGGTTGTTACGCACAGTTGGAACCTTATAAGATAGGAAAGATTGAGGGCGTCGACTTGGTGCTTGGTGCCAATGAGAAGGCAAACCTGATTCAGTTCCTGAGTGACGCGTGGAGTAGTGGGCAGAAGGAAACCATCGTGCATGCCGTAGAGAAGACGCGCGACATCAAGACCTTTGCACCGTCGTGCTCGCGTGGAAACCGCACCCGCTATTTCCTGAAGGTTCAGGATGGATGCGACTACTTCTGCACCTACTGTACCATTCCTTTTGCCCGAGGCTTCTCGCGCAATCCCAGCATTGCATCACTCGTTGAGCAGGCTCGCCAGGCAGCAAGCGAAGGCGGCAAAGAGATTGTGCTGACGGGTGTAAACATCGGCGACTTTGGCCATACCACTGGCGAGTCGTTCCTCGATTTGGTGAAGGCACTTGACGAAGTTGAAGGAATCAGCCGTTTCCGCATCAGCAGTTTGGAGCCGAACCTCCTGACCGACGAACTCATTGAGTTCTGCGCGACAAGTCAGCGGTTTATGCCTCATTTCCATATCCCCTTGCAGAGTGGAAGCGACGAGGTGCTCAAGCTGATGCATCGCCGCTACGACAAGGCGCTCTTCGCTCATAAGATACAACTCATCAAAGAGCGTATGCCTGATGCTTTCATAGGTGTTGATGTGATGGTGGGCACTAGAGGGGAGACGCCCGAATACTTCGAAGAGTGCTACGACTTCCTCCGTTCGCTCGATGTCACTCAGTTGCATGTGTTCCCCTATTCAGAGCGACCGGGAACGGCTGCGCTCCGCATCCCCTATGTTGTTTCCGATCAGGAAAAGAAGTTGCGTTCGCATCGCCTGTTGCAACTCTCCGACGAGAAGACGCAGGCTTTCTATGCCTGCCATATCGGCCAAACCGCCGAAGTGCTCTTCGAGAAAGCACCTCGTGGCAGGGCCATGCATGGGTTTACGAGAAACTATATTCGTGTGGAACTTCCTCCTCAGGAAGCGCGCGAAGAATATGATAACCAGCTGATGACGGTCCTTCTGGGTGACTTCAATCACGACAAGACAGCATTGATGGGCAAGGTGACAGAGTAACAAGGTAACAAGGTGACAAAGTAACAAAGTAACAAGGTGACAAGGTAGCAAAGGAGCACGAGATGAAAACAGCCATCGTTATATTAAACTGGAATGGACGGAAGATGCTGGAGCAGTATCTGCCTTCAGTGCTTGAGTATTCATGCGACGAAGCAACGGTCGTCGTAGCTGATAATGCTTCGACAGACGACTCGTTGACATTCCTGAACGCCCGTTATCCACAGATACAAACCATAGTCCTCGACCAGAACTACGGGTTTGCAGAAGGCTACAACCGTGCGCTGAAACAGGTGGAGGCCGAATATTATGTGTTGCTGAATAGCGATGTGGAGGTCACCCCTCACTGGCTCAGCCCGCTGATAGCATATATGGACTCCTACGCAGAAGTGGCAGCCTGTCAGCCGAAGTTGCTTTCCTATGTCAACAAGGAGAAATTCGAGTATGCGGGTGCTTCGGGTGGCTACCTCGACCGCTATGGCTATCCGTTCTGTCGCGGCCGACTCTTCGATGCTGTTGAAACCGACCGTGGGCAGTACGACGACACTGTAGAGGTGCTGTGGGCGACGGGTGCGTGCTTGTTCATCCGCTCTGAAGACTACTGGCGTGTCGGTGGCCTCGACGGTCGTTTCTTTGCCCATTGTGAGGAGATAGACCTCTGCTGGCGGTTGAACATCGTGGGTCGTAAGGTGGTTTGCCTGCCTGAGAGTAAGGTTTATCATCTGGGTGGAGGCACGTTGCCGAAAGGCAATCCGATGAAGACGTTTCTCAACTTCCGCAATAACCTCACAATGCTTTACAAGTGCTTGCCTGAAGACGAATTGAAGCATGTGATGCGTTGGCGCTGGTTCCTCGACTACCTTGCCGCTTGGCAGACACTCATCCTGAACCGCAACCTCGGCGACTTCAAAGCCATCTACCGTGCTCGCCGGGCCTTCAAGCATTGGAAGAAAGACTTTGCTGCCGACCGTGCTAGCATCCAGCAGGCTCGTGTCATCGCCGACAATCCCGTTCGCAAACATTTCTCCCTGCTTTGGAAATACTATGCAAAGGGCATCCACCGCTACTCCGAATTACCCTAACGTCTGACCACCAACATGTTGACAAACCATTTGTGACAATTGTGACAATTGGACAGTCGATTTTTACACGCCTCAGAAGGCGGGAGGAGAAGAAAGAGTAATAAATAGTTAAATAAGTATATAAATATGTTAATATATATATAATAATATAATGATTATTATTCAATAATTATTCGTTAATTATTCTATTTTATTTGTATATCTATTCCATCCTCCGCGCGATGTGTGCAAAAATGATTGTCACAATTGTCACAATTGTCACACTCTCTGGAACTGATGGCCGCCAGCCGTTCCTCGTGAGCTAGAGCTATGCTCCGTAGGTTCTAGAGCTATGCTCCGTATCGGTTAAAGCATATCTCTGTATCAGCTAAAGCATAGCTCTGGAAAGAATAAAGATGGTGATTAAGCAAAATTCTGTTATGAGATACGGTGCATCCCAACATTTTGGGGGATAAAATCAATGTAGTTTAGAAAAATTCTATGTAGTTTCTTTAAATTTTTTCGGATTTCTTTCTATATTATAGATGTGACTCATTAGTAAGGTTGTATGCAGAATGACTGGCCACACAAATTGAACGTTTTAAATTTATTAACAAATGGTTAAAAATGATGGAGATAAAAAAGAGCAAGAAAATTGTAGTTTACGTTGACTTAGACAACACTATTGCCGACTTTCAGTCGGGTGTAGATGCTTTTCCTGCCGAGGTAAGGGCACAATATGGAAAGGACGAGAATGGTAAGGATCACTCCGATGAGATACCTGGACTTTTCTCAAAGATGAAGGAGATTGACGGCGCAAAGGAAGGTTTCCAGTTCTTAGCTGATCATTTCGATACCTATATCCTCTCAACCGCTCCCTGGAATAATCCTTCTGCTTGGTGCGATAAGTTGGAGTGGGTGAAGGCTCACTTAGGCCCAGCCGTTAAGAAGCGGCTCATCCTCTCACACCACAAGGACCTGCTCCGAGGCGATTACATCATCGACGACAACATAAATAACGGGGTTGCCGATTTCCAAGGCGTCCATATCCAATTCGGCTCGCCAGAGTTTCCAAACTGGCAGACAGTCATCGAATATTTCCAGCGCCTTTTATGAGAAAAGACAAGTGGGGGGCAAAAAGTATAGCCCCCCACTTTGCATTTTAACCAGATTCTAAAGAGGTTAAAGCAAATTATTGCTTTTTGCTAAGGCCTTTGTTGTTGCCTTTGCCCTTGTGATTGCCTTTATTCTCGCCTTTACTTTTCTGGTTACCGTTATGATCGCCTTTGCCAAATCCCTTGTAGTTGCCCTTTCCGTTGCCTTTCCTATTTCTTTTTCCCCAACGGCCGCGGCCTTTTCCTTTGCCATTAGCGCGTGGTGCTGCCTTGTATTCTGGTCCTTCACCAATGCCGTCGGGTAGGGGATTCTTGGTGACCTCGCGTTCGAGGAAACGCTCTATCTGAAGGAAATAGCGGATGTCTTCCTCGCTGATGAAGGTGACGGCCTTGCCATCGCGCTCAGCACGAGCGGTGCGACCGATGCGGTGCACATAGTCTTCGGCATCGCGTGGCACGTCGTAGTTCAAAACCATTGCAATGTCGTCGATGTCGATGCCTCGCGAGAGAATATCGGTGGCGACGAGCACATCGACTTGTCCACTCTTGAAGCGGAACATCATCTCGTCGCGCTCGGCTTGCGTGAGGTCGCTGTGCATCTGTCCGGCATTGATTTTCATGCGTAGCAGGGCATGATAGACATCCTTCACCTTGTTGATTTTACCAGCGAAGATGATGACACGCTTCAGGTCGCCCTGCTTGAACATTGCCTCTACAATCTTCAGTTTCTGAGCCTCGTAGCACACGTATGCCGACTGCTGAATCTTCTCGGCGGGCTTGCTAACGGCAATCTTCACTTCCACGGGATTCTTCAGCAGCGTCTTGGCCAACTGTTCAATCTTGTCGGGCATTGTAGCTGAGAACATCACCGTCTGACAAGTCTTGGGCAGGAAACTTGCAATCTTCAAGATGTCGTCGGAGAAACCCATGTCGAGCATGCGGTCAGCCTCGTCGAGAACGAAGAAACTCACTTTCGACATGTCGACATTGTCCATCGTCAGGTGGGAGATGAATCGTCCCGGTGTGGCGATAATGACCGATGCTCCCGTCTTCAGCGCGTTGAGTTCCTGATAGTAGCGGTTGCCGTCGTTACCGCCATAGACGGCAACGGAACTGACGTTGGGCAGGTAGTAGCCGAAGCCTTGCATGGCTTGGTCGATCTGCTGTGCGAGTTCGCGAGTTGGAGCCATGATGACGCAGTTGATTGCCTCTTGCGGAAATTCGATGTGTCGTCCGTCGGGGAAGTCTACGTAGCCGTCGTCGAGCATGGAGAGAATGGGCAGCAGATAGGCAGCGGTCTTGCCGGTTCCCGTCTGTGCCACGCCGAGGACATCGCGTCCGTTGAGCATCTCCGGAATGCATTTCTCTTGTATTGGCGTCATTTCCTCGAAGCGCATGTCGTAGAGCGCGTCGAGGATATTATCATTCAGATATGTTTCTTCAAATGTCATTTTTACGTTCAATCAAATAGTTTTAGCTGTATGTGAAAAAATAGTTTTAGCTGTTTTGGTCCTCTACGGAAATGTTTATTCCGTAAACGGTGAATCAATTCGGTGCATGTCGATAGCAGAAGTATGCAACGAATGCGAAGATGATGTTTGGCGTCCATGCAGCGAGCATCGGCGGGAAGCTGGCGTTGATAGCAAACGTTGAAGAGATGGTTTGCAACATGATATATGTAAAACTCAGCGCCAGGCCGATGCCCAGATAAAGCCCCATACCGCCTTTTCGCTTTCGTGACGAAAGCGACAGGCCGATGATTGTCAGGATGAACGAGGCAAACGATGCCGCGATGCGTTTGTGGTACTCCACCTGGTATTGCACGACGTTGCTACTACCTCGGTCAATCTGCTTGGAGATGTAGTCGTAGAGCTCCGGACTGGTGAACGTCTCTTGCTGGCCTTTCGAGTAGACCAGGTCGGCCGGCTCCATGATGATAACAGTGTCGCGCTGTGCCCCGCTCGTGATGTGCTCGCGCAGCCCTTTGAGCTGGCGAATTTTCCAGTTGCGCACCTTCCATTTGTACTTCGTGTCGGAGATGGTGTCATACTGTATGTCGGTAGCCGTCATGTGGCTGACGAGTTTCTTGTTCTCGAACTTGTCGAGCGAGAATCCGTAGCCTTTCTTGCTGGTGTTGTCGTAGTGCTGGATATATGCAATGACGCCTTGTCCTACCTGCAACTGCACGTTGTCGGCTGCCGTGTTCTTCTTCTTGTTCTTGTAGGTGGTCTCGAAGTTCTGGCGTATGATAGTGCCGTGCGGGATGACGTAGGCACTCAAGTAATACGATAGCAACGAGATGAACACACAGGACATCATGTAAGGTCGCATGAGTCGCTTGAAAGACACACCTGCGGCCAGCATGGCGATAATCTCGGAGTTGCCTGCGAGCTTCGACGTGAAGAAGATCACGGAGATGAAGACGAAGAGCGGCGAGAACAGATTGGCGAAGTAGGGGATGAAGTTCGCGTAGTAGTCGAACACGATGGCTTTCAGCGGTGCGTGATACTGTGTGAACTTTGCCAAGTGCTCGTTCACGTCGAACACGATGGCGATGGAGATAATCAGGATGATGGAGAAGAAATAGGTGCCGATGAACTTCTTGATGATATACCAGTCGAGCCGTTTGATGAAGGTGGGCTTGAGCTTCTTCAACAAACGACCGAGCCAGCCGAAGTGCTTCTGCATCCATCGGCCGAGCTTCAAAAGTCTGCGGCGGCGTCTTATCTTTCTGTATTCCATTTCTCCTTGTCTTAATTTAAACCTACACTCTGCGACCGAGGTCGTCGATGACGCTGCGCTTCCACTGGGTGAAGTCACCTTGTTCTATGTGACGTCGGGCATCGCCCACGAGCCGCAGATAGAACGCCAGATTGTGAATCGATGCTATCTGCATGGCCAGCAGCTCTTGCGCCTTAAAAAGGTGGTGCAGGTAGGCTTTCGTGTGAATGCGGTCGATCTCGCATCCGTCTTCATCGATGGGCGAGAAGTCGTATTCCCACTTCTTGTTGCGCATGTTCATCGTGCCGTGATAGGTGAAGAGCATCGCATTGCGGCCATTGCGGGTGGGCATCACGCAATCGAACATGTCGACACCACGCTCGATGGCTTCGAGGATGTTCTGTGGCGTGCCAACACCCATGAGGTAGCGTGGGCGGTCCTTGGGCAAGATGTCGTTGACCACCTCAATCATCTCGTACATCACCTCCGTAGGCTCGCCGACAGCCAGACCTCCGATGGCGTTTCCATCGGCACCCTTGTCGGCTACATGCTTGGCAGCCTCTTGTCGCAGGTCTTTATAAGTGCAGCCCTGCACGATGGGAAACAGACTTTGGTGGTAGCCATAGAGCGGTTCCGTCTCGTTGAAGCGCTTGATGCAACGGTCGAGCCAGCGCTGTGTCAGCCCCAGCGACTTCTTCGCATACTGGTAGTCGCTCTGTCCGGGAGGACATTCGTCGAGAGCCATCATGATGTCGGCGCCGATGATGCGTTCCGTATCCATCACGTTCTCGGGAGTGAAGATGTGTTTCGACCCGTCAATGTGACTACGGAACTCACAGCCCTCTTCGCGCAGCTTGCGGATACCCGTCAGCGAGAACACCTGGAAGCCGCCGGAGTCGGTGAGGATGGGGCGGTCCCACGTGTTGAACTTGTGCAATCCTCCAGCCTTGTGAAGAATGTCGAGACCCGGACGCAGATACAGGTGATAGGTGTTTCCGAGGATAATCTGTGCCTGCACCTGTTCGCGCAGTTCAGAGAAGTGCACGCCCTTCACCGAGCCGCATGTCCCTACGGGCATGAAGATAGGTGTCTTGATTTGTCCGTGATCGGTGGTTATCAAGCCGGTGCGTGCCTCTGAAGCAGGGTCGGTATGCTGTAGTTCAAATGTCATTCTTTAGAATTCTTTTCTTCTTCAATCTTAAACTCGATGGGGTGGGCAACAAGTTCGTCGGTAAGGGCAAACTGCCAGACGTCCTGTACGTTCTCTACATAGTGGAACTCCACGCCCTGCAGGTATATCTCAGGAATCTCGTCGATGTCCTTTTTATTGTCGCGACACATCACGATATCGGTGATGCCTGCGCGCTTGGCAGCCAGGATTTTCTCCTTGATGCCGCCAACGGGCAGCACCTTGCCTCGAAGCGTGATCTCACCGGTCATAGCAGTATTCTTTCTCACCTTGCGCTGGGTGAGGGCCGAGGCTATTGATGTGGCGATGGTGATACCAGCCGACGGTCCGTCCTTGGGAGTCGCACCCTCTGGCACGTGGATGTGAATGTTCCACTGGTCGAAGATGCGGTAATCGATACCGAGGGTGTCGACGTGGGCTTTCACATATTCCAGAGCGATGACGGCCGACTCTTTCATCACGTCGCCGAGGTTACCCGTCAGCGTGAGCTTGCCAGCTTTGCCTTTCGAGAGCGAAGTCTCGATGAAGAGAATCTCGCCGCCGACACTCGTCCACGCCAGTCCAGTCACCACGCCTGCATAGTCGTTGCCCTGATAGATGTCGCGATAGAACGGCGGTTTTCCCAGCAGGTCTTCAATCTGCGCTGGTGTGATTTTCTCGAAGGGCAGGACCAAGTCGCGTGCCTTCATGAATGCCATCTTGCGCAAGGCCTTGTTCACCTGCTTCTCCAGCTGGCGCACACCGCTTTCACGCGTGTACTGCTCGATGATCTTCTCGATAGCGGCCTTGTTGAATTTCGGATAGACGGTGGTGTGCTTCGTCTTCAAACCTGTGTTCTCCAGCTCACGTGGGATGAGGTGCCGCTTGGCAATCTCAATCTTCTCCTCCGTGATGTAGCCGCTTACCTCGATGATTTCCATACGGTCGAGCAGAGGCTTGGGAATGGTGCCGAGGTTGTTGGCTGTTGCGATGAAGAGCACCTTCGAGAGGTCGTAGTCTACATCGAGGTAGTTGTCGTGGAATGCTGAGTTCTGCTCGGGGTCGAGCACTTCGAGCATAGCCGATGCTGGGTCGCCGTTGATGGTGTGCTGTGTGATCTTGTCGATTTCATCGAGGATGAACACCGGGTTCGACGATCCAGCCTTTTGAATTGACTTGATGATACGGCCAGGCATTGCTCCCACATAGGTGCGGCGATGTCCGCGAATCTCGCTCTCGTCGTGCAGACCACCCAGGCTCACTCGCACGTACTTGCGCTTCATAGCGGCGGCAATCGACTTGCCCAGCGATGTCTTGCCTACGCCCGGAGGGCCATAGAGGCAGATGATAGGACTCTTCAGGTCGCCACGCAGCTGCAGCACGGCCATATATTCCAGAATGCGCTCCTTCACCTTCTCCATGCCGTAGTGGTCGTGGTCGAGAATCTTCTGCGCACGCTTCAAGTCAAGGTTGTCGTGAGTATATTCGCCCCAAGGCAGGTTCACCATCGTCTGCAGATAGTTCATCTGCACGCTGTATTCCGGTCCTTGCGGGTTGAGCATATCGAGTTTGTCGAGTTCCTTGAAGAACACTTTCTCAACATCCTCGGGCCAGTTCTTGCCAAGCGCTTTCGTCTCAAGCTCGTGGCGTTCGGGCGAACCGTCGCCGTTGCCCAGCTCTTCCTTGATGTTCTTAATCTGTTGCTGCAGGAAGTACTCGCGCTGCTGCTCGTCGATGTCCTCGCGCGTCTTGGTGCGGATGTCCTGTCTGAGCTGTAGCAACTGTATTTCCTTGTTGAGCGTTTTCAGCACGATGATCACTCGGTCCATCATGGAATCGGCCTGAAGCATCTTCATCTTATCGCCTACGCTGAATGGCAGGTTGGTGCAGATGAAGTTCATAATGAGCACATTGTTCTGAATGTTGTTCAGAGCAAACTGCGACTCATCGGGTATGTCCTCATTCTGATGAATGTATTCAACGGTCTTGGCACGAAGGTCTTCGATGGCCGTGCGCCACGACTTGTCGCGAGCATCGGGCATCTCTTCGGGCAAAAGCGTTGTCGTACCAACGAGATAGGGACGATGTCGTGTGATGCTGTCGAGATGGCAGCGGCCGAGTGCCTGTACAATCACGGTGATATGGTCTTGCGGCCCCGGCATATCGATGACGCGCACGAGTTTTGCATAAACGCCATATTCGTGTAGGTCTTTCTGTGCCGGCTGTTCAATGTCGGTACTCTTCTGACAGAACACACCAAAGATTTGCTCCGGGTTGTCCTTGAGCTTTTCCACCAGGTTGACGCTTGATTCGCGACCGATAATGATGGGAATAATTACACCGGGAAAGAGTACGATATTGCGTGTAGCGAGGATAGGCAATGGTCCCTCGACTTTCGTTTCAAAAAGAGTGGAGATGTCGCCGTCGTAGTCGGCAATCATCTGTATGGATGTATTTGTTTTTGCCATTTTTCCTTTCTTGCCTTTCTTCTTGTCTGTCTTGTTGTTGTCCTTACTTTCTTCTGTTTTCTTTTTCTATTGCGTCTTTGAGCGTGCAAAGGTACAAAAAAAACTTGGAATAGCGGCCTTGCGACTGCCAATTTTATTTAATAATGTGTAAGAAAAAGCTAAAACGTGGCAATAATCTGCGAAAACGCCCGTTTTCATTGATGGCAAAGGCTTTGAAAAAGGACATTTCATGCCATCATTAGGGTGCAATCGCTATGTTTACATTTAAGCAATTTCACGTTGAGCAAGACCGGACGGCCATGAAGGTTGGCACCGACGGAGTGCTTTTGGGAGCATGGGCAGAGGGTGGGCGCACCATCCTCGATATCGGCACGGGCACAGGTCTCGTGGCGCTAATGATGGCGCAACGATTTGAAGACGCGCAAGTCGTAGGAATCGACATCGACCCAGATGCCTCAGAACAAGCTCGTGAGAATGTTGCGGCGTCGCCGTTTGCCTCTCGCATCAGCATTCTTCATACTTCCTTGCAGGCTTTCAAGACTGAGAGAAAATTCGACGCTATTGTCTCGAATCCGCCGTATTTCGAGCATAGCTTAAAGAATCCTGATGCCGCTCGCGCCGCTGCCCGTCATGCAGACTCGTTGCCTTTTGCCGACCTCTTCAACGGCGTCAGTCGACTACTTGCCGACGAGGGCGTTTTCTCGGCTATCGTTCCCATGGATTGTTTGGAGCGTTTCTGCTCGGAAGCCTATCTGTCTGGATTCTTTCTCTTGCGTCGCTACGATGTGAAAACCACGCCGCGTAAACCATCCAAGCGCTGCTTGGTTGCATTCTGTCGCCGTCGGCCCGATGTGTTCGACCGACAGGAAGTATGTTTGATGGATGAAGGTGGCGTGCGTTCTGCTTGGTATGCGGCACTCACAAAAGAGTTTTATTTGTAAGGCAGCAAATGTTCCTTAACGGTTTAGTTTTCGTTGCAGCACCTTACTTAATGCCAAGACGTGGCGACGCTGCTTTGTGAGGTCGTCGCGTACGATGTTGATTTCGCTGAATATTTCGCTGGCAGCACTCTGCAAGGCGTTCGGCCGGCGTTGACTCTTGTCGGCATCGGGGTTGACGACGACGCGTATGCCCTTCGATTTCAGCTCGATGTCGACATCGGCATCAGTCATAATAGGGTCACCGTCGTAGTGAATGTAGCCCGCCTGCTTGCGGTGAATGTGCAGACGCTTACATTTGAAAGTCTTGATTTTTGAATTCTTGTCGAGTGTCTTGTTGAACATCTCGATGCTGATCTGTGGCGCCTCGATGACATCGAAGGGTTCCATGATGATGACGTCGAGCAAACCGTCGCTCATCGAGGCTTGAGGAGCAATATAAGCATTGTTGCCATATTGCGACGCGTTGGCACAAGAGATGAGGAATGCCTTGGCGCGTGTGGTGCCGGTTTCGTCCTGTATCTCGTAAGTCTCGGGTTTGTATTTCAGTCCTTCGCGCAGCACGTTCTCAACATAGGTGATAGGTCCGCGCTTGCCTGCCTCAGCGAACTTATGGCTGACAAACGCGTCGAAGCCCATGCCGCAGGTGCAGAAGAACGGGTGGCCGTTGATGATTCCGTAGTCGAGTTCGTGAATTTCACAGCTGTTGATGATCTCAATCGACTTCTTCAGGTTCATCGGAAGCAGCAAGTGGCGGGCCAATCCGTTGCCGGAACCGCAGGGAATGATGCCGAGTGCCGTCTGCGAATGCACGATGGCGCGTGCCACTTCGTTCACCGTTCCGTCGCCGCCAATGGCAACGACGATATCGACACCTTGCTCCATTGCCTCACGGGCAATTTCGCTGGCGTGTCCGGCATACTCAGTCATCCTTAGCTCATAGCTGAACTGATCGTGGTCTATCGTTTTTTCGATGAGCTCTGGGATGCCTGCCTTGTTCTGCGTTCCCGATATGGGGTTCATGATGAAAACGATCCTTTTCATGCTGCAAAGGTACAAAAAAGTTTATAGTTCGTAGTTCAAAGTTCAAAGTTTTTTAGTGAAAAAGAAAGATTTCTTTGAAAAAAGGATTTTATTAACAAAATTTTTTGTACCTTTGCAGCCTGAATGTTTAATTTGTAGATTTTCTACACCTATTCTTTATAATGGGACAACTACAAGAAAGATACAAAAGTTACCGTCGTCCGCAGAAGTATGCTGAGCAGGGAATATACCCTTATTTCCGTGCTATCACGAGCAAACAAGGTACTGAAGTGGAGATGGACGGTCACCATGTTCTGATGTTCGGCTCGAATGCCTATACTGGTCTTACGGGCGATGAGCGTATCATAGCAAAAGCCAAAGAGGCACTCGACAAATATGGTTCTGGTTGTGCAGGTAGTCGATTCTTGAATGGAACACTCGATTTACATGAGCAGCTGGAAAAAGAACTGGCAGAATTCGTTCACAAAGAGGGCTCCATGTGCTTCTCTACCGGATTCTCGGTCAACCAAGGCGTGATTCCTGCCTTGCTTGGCAAGGACGACTATGTGATCTGCGACGACCGCGATCACGCTAGTATCGTTGATGGACGCCGTCTGTCGTTTGCCAAGCAGCTGCACTACAAGCACAACGATATGGCAGATCTGGAACGCGTGTTGCAGAAGCTGCCGGAAGAGGCCGTGAAGCTGATTGTTGTAGATGGCGTGTTCTCAATGGAAGGCGACCTCTGCAATCTGCCCGCAATCGTTGAGCTGAAGCACAAGTATAACTGTTCGATCATGGTGGATGAAGCCCACGGCATCGGCGTCTTTGGCAAGCAGGGACGTGGCGTGTGCGACCACTTCGGCCTTACCGATGAGGTGGATCTCATCATGGGAACGTTCTCGAAGTCGCTCGCCTCAATTGGTGGATTCATCGCTGCCGACTTCGACACCATCAACTGGCTGCGCCATACCTGTCGCACCTACATCTTCAGTGCTTCCAACACACCTGCGGCTACTGCAGCTGCTATGGAGGCGTTGCACATCATCCAGCAGGAGCCGGAGCGCATCGAGCGCCTTTGGGATGTCACTCGTTATGCCCTGAAGCGTTTCCGTGAGGAAGGTTTCGAGATTGGCGACACCGAAAGCCCAATCATCCCGCTCTATGTGCGCGATGTTGACAAGACGTTCCTCGTGACTGCGCTGGCCTACAATGCCGGTGTGTTCATCAACCCCGTCATTCCTCCTGCCTGTGCTCCTGTGGATACCCTCGTGCGTTTCGCACTGATGGCTACCCACACCAATGAGCAGGTGGAGCGTGCCGTGAAGGCATTGAAGAAGATTTTCGTTGAACAGGGAATCATCAAAGGATAAACCCCTTCAGATTCTGAGAATCAATTAAAGGTAAGAAGCAAGAGATTTGGCACCCTAGATGCTCGCTTGGAGCAGATGCCAGTCTCTTGCTTCTTACCTTTTTTTCATTCCTTTTGTTCTATGACTAATCGAATGATGCAGAAGGAATTATGCTGTATTATTGTTCTGCTTGTGGCTTCCGCTTCAGATAGTGGCGGGCTATGAGTACAACGGCAGCAATGCCGACAAGGCCAAGGATGACGACCTTGATGTAATGGCCATATTCGGAAAGGCTCTCGTAGAGCTGTTCCTGCGGAACAATGGTTTGCATATACCAGCCCAGGGCGGCGAGAACGGAGTGCCAGAGGCCTGCACCGATGGTGGTGTAGAGCAAGAACTTCCAGTAGCCCATGCGTGCCATTCCTGCCGGGATGGAGATGAGATGGCGGATGACGGGCACGAAGCGACCAGTCAGCGTGGCTGCGATGCCGTGTTGGTTGAAGTAGCGCTCGCTCTTCTCCACTTTCTCCTGATTGAGCAGGCAGAGATGTCCCCAGCGGCTATTGGCAAAGCGATAGATGATGGGTCGGCCGAGATAGCGTCCGGCAAAGTAGTTGATGGTGGCTCCGCAGTCGGCTCCGATGGTGGCAGCCAGAATGACCATCCACACGTTCAGGTGTCCGCTTGCAGCGAAATAGGCTGCCGGTGGCACCACAAACTCAGAGGGCACAGGTATGACTGTACTCTCCAGCAGCATGAGGAACCATATCCAGTAGTAGTTGAGATGTTCGAGAATGAATTGGTAGATTTCCATGATTCAATGCGTTATGGATTGTTATCAAGAAGCCACTGATAGTAGTCCTGAGGCCCGAGCTCTGGTGGGAAGAACTCTGCCAGCACCATCTGTGCTTCGGTGGGATTCTTCTCGCAGGCCAGTCGCACGTTTTCCTTGAACTCGTCGTAACGGCCAAGGGCATAGCAGCACAAGGCCTCGTAGGCATAGCCGTCGGTGCGAGAATCATCGGTGCAGTCGCGCAGTATCTGGAACATGCGATATGAATGCTGATAATAGCCGAGGTCGTAGATGGAGATGGCGATACGCAGAAAGACTTGAGGTGCTCCTGCAGAGTCGCTGATGGCCTTCATGTAGCAGGCCTGTCCATCTTCAAGGCGTCCGCCTTCCATGAGCAGATGTCCACGCATGACGAGCACTTCGTAAGGATCGGCGCCAGGCTCGGCAGACATCTTGTCGATGTATGTCAGCGCTTCATCGGTCATTCCTTTCTGCGAGAGGGCAAAGGCGAGCTCCTGCCAGATGTCTGGCAGGTTGCTTGGTGCCAGCTGTTGACCGGATGAGGTGGGGCGATGACGCAGGGCGATGGCCTCAGCACGTTGCAAGTGCTTGATGCCCTCGTCGATTTGCTCGAGGTTCAGACAGCAGATGCCGTGAAAGAGTTCGCCCACCTCGTCGTCTGGACACAGGTCGGCATAGCGCTGATAGAACTGGCCTGCCTCCTCGTAGTTGCTGAGGCAGAACAGTCCGTTAGCCTTGTTGAGGATGGCCTCGGTGTTGTCGGGGTTGATGGCGATGGAGAACTCGCTGCTCTGTATGGAGTCGCGAATGTTGTGGTGCATGTATTGCGCCATTGCGAGATGATTCCAGTAGGGCGTGGAGTAGGGGTCGCTGTCGATAAGTTCGTTGAAGATGCGTTCGCTCTCGTCGAAGTTACCGCGATTCATCGCGATGCGTCCTCGCAGCTCCTTGTAGTCGGCCGCCTCTACATCGTTCGATAGCTGCAACCACCGAGCCGCTTTCTCCCATTGCTGGTAGTCGGCAAAGATTCCCGTGACATCGATGATGAAGTCTTCGCGCTCATCGTCGTAAAGGGTTTCGAGCACCTCGTTGAGGTAGCTGTCGGCCTCGTCGACCTTGTCCTCGGTAATCATGATCTCGGCCACGATGTAATAGTATTCGAAGGCAGTAGTGTCTTCGATGAGGCTGACGTAGCGGCGGGCTGCAGCAACGTCGCCGTCGCGCACCAATGCCAGCCTTGCCCGTAGAGCCAGCAGCACAGCCGAGTTTGGGAAGATGGAGATGCCGTAGTCGAGGACGTCGGCAGAAGCTATCGTATTGCCGAGCATTTCATAATACTCTGCAATATCCGATAGTTCCTCCGGCTCCAGATAGGGGCTTTGGCCTTGTGCCACCGCCTCCTCGTACTTCTGGAGTATCGTCCTGAATTCCTCGCTCTCGAAATATTTATCTCCCATATGCTGTGCGCCTGCAGCGCGGTTCAAAGCCTTCAGATCTCAACGTCTCAACCTCTCAACGTCTCAACCTCTCAACGTCTCAACGTCTCAACCTCTTAACATCCCTGTACCGTTACATTACGGTCAATCTTGGCAATCATGCCCTGCAAGGCCTTGCCGGGACCGCACTCGGTGAATTCAGTAGCTCCGTCGGCAATCATGTTCTGTACACTCTTCGTCCAACGCACCGAACCCGTCAGCTGAGCCATGAGGTTCTGCTTGATCTCTGCAGGATCGGTGTGGGGCAGGGCGTCAACATTCTGATAGACGGGGCAGCAAGGTGTGTGGAACTCCGTCTGCTCGATGGCGGCAGCGAGTTCGTCTTTTGCAGCTTGCATCAGCGGCGAGTGGAAGGCACCGCTTACGGGCAGTACCAGTGCACGCTTGGCACCGGCAGCCTTCAGCTCTTCGCATGCAGCGTTGACGGCCTCTTGATGTCCCGAGATGACCAGCTGGCCGGGGCAGTTATAGTTGGCGGGAATCACCAGACAGTCATCGGTGCTAACCTTGCGGCACACCTCTTCGACGACCTCGTCGGGAAGAGCGATGATGGCTGCCATCGTACCGGGCGTAGCCTCACAGCACTTCTGCATAGCCATAGCACGAGCATGAACCAGACGCAGGCCGTCCTCGAAGGTCAGGGCTCCGGCAGCCACGAGTGCCGACAGCTCGCCCAGCGAGTGGCCAGCCACCATAGCGGGCTTGAAGTCGTCGCCCATGCAGATAGCTGTTATCACGCTATGCAAGAACACGGCAGGCTGTGTCACCTTCGTCTGCTTCAGCTCTTCTGCTGTGCCATCGAACATGATGTCGGTGATTCTGAAGCCAAGTACTTCGTTAGCCTTGTCGAAGAGTTCGCGAGCCTTTTCGTTCTGTTCATACAAATCCTTGCCCATTCCAACAAATTGGGCGCCCTGTCCGGGGAATACAAATGCTTTCATTTTTCTTTTCTTTTTTATTTTAATATGTTGTTTTCAAGCCTTCACAAACCCAATGGTTGTGATTTCGGGCGCAAAGTTACGAATAAGTAAGCGAAAAACCAAATGTATTTGAGTTTTTCCGAACGGAAGTAACTTCGGCAAAGCCAAAATTGCGAAAGTCGAGAGCAATACAAAATAAAACAATTATTTTTATTGCCGAGACGGAGTAAGTTCGCCAATTTTATTGGCAAAGTTACGAAAAAATCAGGGAAAGATAGTGGTTTTTCAATTAATATTTGTATTTTTGCAACTTAAAATCAGAAAAGTAATAAAAACTATAAGCAAAGATAACATCATGGCAACAAACGACCAGAACCCTGTAGAGGAGAAGAAATCGCTGAGTTTTGTAGAACAGATTGTAGAGAAAGACCTTGCCGAAGGCAAGAACGGAGGACGCCTGCAGACACGTTTCCCGCCAGAACCCAATGGCTATCTGCACATCGGACACGCCAAGGCCATCGCTATGGACTTCGGTGTAGCCGAGAACAACGGCGGCATCTGCAACCTGCGTTTCGACGATACGAACCCCCAGAAGGAAGACACCGAGTACATCGAGAGCATTGAGCGCGACATCAAGTGGCTGGGATTCAAGTGGGCAAACGTCTATTATGCCAGCGACTACTTCCAGGAACTCTGGGATTTTGCCGTGTGGCTCATCAAGCAAGGACGCGCCTATGTCGACGAACAAAGTGCAGAGGTGATTGCCCAGCAGAAGGGAACCACCACCAGCCCGGGTCAGAACAGTCCGTTCCGCGACCGTCCTGTTGAGGAGAACCTGCGCTTGTTCGAGTTCATGAACAGCGGCGAGTGCCAGCCCGGAACCCTTGTGCTGCGTGCCAAGATCGATATGGCTCATCCCAACATGCTCTTCCGCGATCCGCTGATCTATCGTGTGCTGAACATTCCCCACGTGAAAACGGGCTCGAAGTGGAACGCCTATCCCATGTACGACTTCACACACGGCCAGTGCGACTACCTGGAGGGTGTCACCCACTCGCTCTGCACACTGGAGTTTGTGGAGCACCGCCCCTTGTACGACCTGTTCGTTGGCTGGATGAAGGAATGGCTGGGCACGCTGCCCAATCCCGAGTCGAAGGGCTATCTGTCGAAACTAGACAAGCTGGATGTCTACCAGGGACCGCGCCAGACGGAGTTCAACAAGCTGAACCTGAGCTATACCCTTATGTCGAAGCGCAACCTGCTGGCACTTGTCAACGAGCATCTGGTGAGCGGTTGGGACGATCCCCGCATGCCGACCATCTGTGGTTTCCGTCGTCGTGGATACAGCCCCGAAAGCATTGTGAAGTTCATTAAGAAGATTGGCTACACCACCTACGATGCCCTGAACGAGATTCAGCTGCTGGAGAGCGCCGTTCGCGACGACCTGAACAGTCGTGCTTTGCGTGTGTCTGCCGTCCTCGACCCCGTTCGCGTGGTCATCACAAACTATCCCGAGGGGCAGATCGAGCAGCTCACCGCCATCAACAATCCCGAAAACGAGGCCGACGGAACACACACCGTTGAGTTCAGCCGCGAGATTTGGATTGAGCGCGACGACTTCCAGGCCGTTGCCGAAAAGAAGTTCATGCGCCTGGCTCCTGGTAAGGAGGTGCGCCTGAAGAATGCTTATATCATACAGTGTCCTGAGACAATGCCCGACGGAAGTCAGCCTTACGAGGTGGATGCTGACGGCCGTGTCACCACCATCTATTGCACCTACGATCCCGAGACGCGCAGCGGAATGCCCGGCGCCAATCGTAAGATCAAGGGCAAGACGCTCCACTGGGTGAGCTGCGCACATGCCGTACAGGCCGAGGTGCGCCTCTATGAGCGTCTGTGGAAGGTGGAGAACCCGCGCGACGATATGGCTGCCATCCGCGAGGAGCAGCAGTGTGACGCTGTGACAGCTATGAAGCAGATCATCAACCCCGACTCGCTGCACGTGCTGAAGAATTGCTATGTGGAGCCTTTCGCAGCTACGATGCAGCCAGGTCAGTATCTGCAGTTCCAGCGCATCGGTTACTTCATGGCCGATCCCGACAGCACGCCTGATCACATCGTGTTCAATAAGACTGTAGGTTTGAAGAGCTTCTGATTTTAATGGTCAATCGTCAATCAGTCAATCGTAAACAAAGTAATTAATCAATCTCTTGAAACCTATTATATATCAAGTCTTTACGCGTCTCTATGGAAACCGTAATACGACGCGTAAGGAGAATGGAACCATTGAGGAAAACGGCTGTGGAAAGATGGCCGACTTCACGCCCACGGTGCTCAAGAACCTTCGTGAGCTGGGTGTGTCGCATGTGTGGTATACCGGTATCATTCGTCATGCGACGATGACCGACTACACTCGTTTCGGTATTCCTCGCCAACATCCCGCTGTGGTGAAGGGTAGGGCAGGCTCGCCTTACGCCATCGCCGACTATTACGACGTCGATCCCGACTTGGCACAGAATGTCAGAAAGCGCATGGATGAGTTCCAGCGGCTTGTGGCACGCACCCATCGGGCAGGGCTGAAGGTGGTCATCGACTTCGTGCCAAACCACGTGGCTCGCGAGTACCGTAGTGTGGCAAAGCCCGAGGGCGTTCGCGACTTCGGCGAGGACGACGACACCACGCAGGGCTTCTCACCGCAGAACAATTTCTATTATTGTCCCGGACAGCCCTTCTCGCCTTATCTCGACCTCTATCATGGCGAACTGCTTCCCTATGAGGAGCTGCCCGCCAAAGCAACGGGTAACGACCACTTCGACAATGCTCCCGGCCGCAACGACTGGTATGAGACGGTGAAACTCAATTATGGAGTAGACTATTATGCCGGCCGAATCGGTCATTTCGACCCTATACCCGACACGTGGAACAAGATGCTCGATGTGCTGCTCTTCTGGGCAGGCAAGGGTGTCGATGCCTTCCGCTGCGACATGGTGTTCATGGTTCCTGTGGAGTTCTGGCGCTGGGTCATCCCACAAGTAAAAGAGAAGTATCCTGACTTGCGTTTCATCGGCGAGATCTACGACCCGTGGCTCTATCGCGACTACATCGCTGCAGGCTTCGATTGGCTTTATGACAAAGTGGGTATGTACGACACGCTGCGCGACATCATCTGTTATCGTCGTCGTGCAGCCGACATCACTCAGCAGTGGCAGGCAGTCGATGACATCCGTCAGCACATGCTCTACTTCCTCGAAAATCACGACGAACAGCGCATCGCCTGCGACTTCTTTGCTGCCGACGGACGCAAGGGAGTGCCGGCACTCATCGTCAGCGCAATGTTGGGAACGAATCCCTTCATGCTCTATGCCGGCGAGGAGTATGGTGAACGAGGCATGGACCAGGAAGGATTCAGCGGTCACGACGGCCGTACCACCATCTTCGACTATTGGTCCGTCGACACGCTTTGCCGCGCCGATGCTGGCGAACTCACAGCCGACGAGCAGTCGCTCTATGAATTGCATAAGCGCATCCTCAACATCTCACGCACAGAACCTGCCGTTACCGAAGGCCAGATGTTCGACCTCATGTATGTCAACCAGCACATCGGCGACCGCCAGTATGCGTTTCTGCGTAAAGAGGCTCCTTCCCTGCAGGGGAGTGCAGGGGGAGAGGCCCTGCTTGTTGTCGTGAACTTCGCCGACGAACCGGCTTCCATCGATGTGAACATTCCAACCCATGCATTCGATTATCTGGGTTTGGCGGAAGGTGAATTTGTGGCTACCGATTTGCTGACGGATGAAAAGTGCGTGTTGCTGATGAAAGCTGACGTACCGCTACATGTAGAGATTCCGCCGTGTAGCGGACGCATCTATAAAATCTAAAAACCGATATCTACACCTATTTATTATATATGGACGACTACATACTGAACGATCACAACAAAGACGAGTTTCCGCCCGCACATACAGCTGAGCATCTGCTGAACCAGGTGATGCATCGTTTGTTTGGCTGCGAGCGGTCGAACAATGCACATATAGAGCGGAAGAAGAGCAAGATTTCGTGGATTCTCGACCGCAAACCTGATCGTAAGGACGAACAGGCCATCGTACGACAGATGAACCAGCTGATTGATGACGACCTGCCGGTGACATTCGAGTTCCACACGCGGGCTGAGCTGGAAGGACTGGTGTTCAGTGCCGACGAGGATTCTCCCGACGCTCACATCTCGCTCGACCGCCTGCCCGACGATGCCTCAGAGACCATTCGCCTCGTCCGCATCGGTGACTTCGACGTTTGTCCTTGCATCGGCAAGCATGTCCGCTCCACCTCTCAGATTGGTCGCTTCGAGCTCCTCGGCACCAACTGGGACAACGACAAGCGTTCGTTCCGCATCCGCTACAAAATCGTCTGAACCACCTCTTCAGTCGCCAGCATCCCCCTTTAGCAATCTCTGAACATTTCCTCCCCGCAGGAAATAACGTTCATACCCCACAAGGCTCGCCATTTGCGCGAGCCTTTTTTGTATTCGCCATCAAAAGTATCGTAGCCCCCTCCTCCCTTTGGTTGTGTCGGGGGGCGCACCCAGCGTAGTACCCTCTTTCCTTTGGCTATGTCAAGGGTGGCACCCAGCGTAGTCCCCTCCTTCTTTTTGTTGTTTCATAGGTTGCACCCAGCGTAGTCCCCTCCTCCGGGGAGGAGGGGTTAGGGGTGGTAGCGAGCCAAACTATGCTTGACCTATTTTCTGTTTTGTCCCCCATTTCATTCCTTTCTTACTCCTAAAGCACTGCTCTCGTGATTGCAAAGCACTGCTCCCATAATCCTAAAGCACTGCTCCAGTGATTACAAATCAATGCTCCCGTGATTGTAGAATATTGCTCCCGTTTTTTAAAACAACTTACTTTATTCAGCAAATTAACTTAATTTGTTCGGTAAATTAACTTATTTTACTCAGTAAATTAACTTATTTTACTCGATAAATTAACTTAATTTACTCATCAAATTAACTTAATTTACTTTTCAATTCAATTTAAATTACTAAACAAACTCATTTAATTTACCTCTCAACCTCATTGCTCCGCACCCACCAAAGCATTATTCCGCACTCACCAAAGCATTGCTCTACACACATCAAAGCATTGCTCCGGCCTCACTAACTCATTGCTTTATCATCACTTCTATAGTCAGTTTTTCGCCTAAGGAGTAGAGGAATTAAAGGAAGTCGGAGTCTAAATACTCCTCTGATTTCAGTATGTAATAGGTATTTTCTGCAGTCGGTGTTTCTCGCGCGGAGCCACAGAGTATTGTCAGAGTTATCTGTGGATTATTGTAATAGTTTTTCTTTGATTTAGAGAAATGTGGCGACGACTATGAATTTTTATTCTCATTTTTCTTTTCTTTTCCCACTTTTTTTATAACTTTGTACCCGACTAAGCCAGCCGACTATGTTGGCAGGGCGAGTCAAGACATCGATGGAACGAAGTCCAGGCTTCAATGTAGGGACGCGACGTGTCGCGTTATCTGCAACTGCAATGACCAAAGGTTGCTGCATTGCCTGACTTCAAAAGGACGTTTTCAAACGTTATCTTCCATGCTCAAATCTCGCAAATTTGAATCTCTCGGAAGATACCGCAACGAAGCGTCCGCGCTAGGTGTATTATATCATCATGATAATACCCGCTGGCGTGGGCAGGCTGAGTTGCTTATCTTGAGAGAGGGCAATGCGAGAGCCTGAGCGTGGGATGAGCAACAGAAAGTTTCTCCCACGTCTTTTTTGTGTCCATACAGTCCAATTTATTAACGGCCAAAGCTGGGAGAGTGATGGATAAGGAAACAATTAAAAACCTAATAAAGATGAAGAGCTTACGTATTTCTATTCTACTCAGCCTACTTATGAGTTTGGTTGGTGCAAGGGTATTCGCTTATGATGCTATGATTGATGGCATATGCTACAATTTTAAAGGAGCCGAGGCTTGCGTAACGTATGAGACGGCCGATAACAGTAATTATATGGGGAATGTGACTATCCCGTCGTCTGTTTCATACAACGGGACAACGTACTCTGTTACGAGCATTGGTGATTATTCTTTCCGTGGTAGTATTGGCTTGACTTCGGTATCCATTCCTAGTAGCGTAACGAGTATAGGCAGTTATGCTTTTCGTGGTTGTTACAGCTTAGTTTCGGTAAATATTCCAAATTGTGTGAAGAGAATAGAAAATGCTACCTTCTCTGGCTGTAGTGGCTTAACCTCTTTAATCATTCCCGAAGGTGTTACGAGCATCGGTGCGGAAGCTTTCAATGATTGCAGTGGTCTTACCTCGGTAAACATTCCTTCGGGTGTGACGGCAATAGGTAATATGGCTTTTTACAATTGCTCCAAACTGTCATCAATATCTATTCCTTTGAGTGTAACGAGCATTGGCAGTTATGCGTTCCAAGGTTGCAGTAGCCTGACCTCAATCACGATCCCTTCGAGTGTGACGAGTATCGGGCAAAGAACTTTCGGTTACTGCAGTTGTTTAACTACTTTATTGATTCCTAATAGTGTGAAGACGATTGGTATTGGGGCATTCGAAAAATGTACAGGGTTGACGTCTGTTACAATCCCATCGAGTGTTTCGGTCATCGGCATTAATGCTTTTTCTGGATGTAGCGGATTAACCTCAATAACAATCCCTTCGAGTGTAACGAGCATAGGCAATTGGGCTTTTCAAGGCTGTACTGGTCTGGCATCTATAATTGTCGATTCTGATAACACTGTTTATGATTCTCGAGACAATTGTAATGCGATTATTGAGAAATCATCTAATACCCTCATTGTAGGGTGTAAGAATTCGACCATTCCTTCGAGCGTTACCTGTATCTTTGAGAATGCTTTTTGGTGCTGCAGCGGTCTATCTTCTATATTAATCCCTTCAAGCGTTACTGCAATAGGCGAAAGTGCATTCAATGGCTGCAGTGGACTAACTGAAATTATTATCCCTTCAAGTGTGACCAGCATTGGTAGTTGTACATTCTCTGAATGCAGGGGATTGACATCTATAACAATCCCTTCTAGCGTAACAAGTATTGGCAATTTAGCATTTGCTGATTGCAGTAGTTTACCATCAATAACTATTCCTTCTAGCGTGACTTCCCTTGGCTACTTAGCGTTTGGCAATTGTAGCAAATTGACTTCTGTGACAGTAGATTGGATTGAACCTTTAGCTTTAACGGATGAAGTTTTCCGAGGTAGTTTTCCGAAGAGAGCTACGTTATATGTCCCTGTTGGTAGCAAGGCTGCATACGAGGCCGCAGACTATTGGAAGGAGTTCAAGGAAATCGTAGAAATGGAAGCGAAGAAATACACTCTCGATATATCTAGTGATGGTGGTATCGATTTTAGTGAATCACACTTATATGATAGGGATGGAAATGAATACGAATACATAAGTTCGGGCAATAACGAATTTGACGAAGGAAGCTATATCCGTATATCACCATTTGTAGCGGCCGCTTTTTACATTCAGGAGATCATCGTTAACGGAGAGTCCGTGGGTACATGGACAGAGGATAATGCTCCGATAGAATATGTGATAGAAAGCCTGTCTGAGAATACAACGGTGGAATTCAAAACTTATCTACGAGCCCAATGGCGTACCCTTGGTTGTATAACTGAAGGACCAGGAAAGGTGGAAATGTATAAAAATGGGAATCTCATAGGAACAGCATCTAGCCCGGATAACTATTTTAGTGATGTGTTTGAATGTGGTGACGTCATAAAACTGGTATTAGTTCCTGATGCAGGAAGTACACTTACACAATTCCTTGGTGGTGAATATAGCTCTGATGAGGCATTGGGCGAGAATCTCCTTGGGGAGATTACTGACAACGCATATAGCTTTACCTTTAATCCTGACGACATTGTTAACAAGTATGGTTACCTGGTGAGGTTTTTCAAAGCTATTTTCGAGGGGCCAGAGCCAAGTATTACTAACACCCTCTCGGCCGCTGCTCCCACCATCCTCACGGGCAAGACGGCACCGCTGAGTCTGAGTCTGGCGAACGAGGACGATATTATCATGACTGAGTTCTACATGCAGTTGCCGGAGGGCATCACGATAGAGGAGGATGAGGATGGCTATCCGAAGGTGACGCTGAACAGCGAGCGCAGCAACAACCACTCGCTGGAGGTGAGCCGGAACAGCGAGGGATTGTATCACTTCCTCGTGTTCTCCTCGAGGAACTATGCGCTGAAGGGCCACGAAGGTGAGTTGTTCAGCATGAATCTCGTTTGCGATGAGAGTGTTGCCGCAGGCACTTACCAGGCAACGGTGAAGAATATCCTGCTGTCGGATCCCAACAAGAATCAGATTACGCCGAGCGACTTCACTTTCGACGTGACCGTCATGGATGTGGCGATGGGTGATGCCAACGGCGACGGCCGCATCAACGGCATGGACATCGTGGAGATGGTGGACTACATCATGGAACGCCCCTCTGACACGTTTGTGTTTGCTGCTGCCGACCTGACGGCTGACCAGAAGGTGAACGGCATGGACCTCGTAGAGTTGGTTTCGCTGGTGATGGCGCAGGGTACGGCCTCTCCTCAGCCTCTCACTAAGGGGAAGGGAGCACAGATGCCTCACCATTTTGACAGCGGCCTGACGCTTACGAGCCACGACGACGGCTCGCTGACGCTGGGCGTGGAGAAGTCGGACGCATTCATCCTGGCACAGATGATCGTAGAGGTGGATGGCGGACAGCTTACTGACGTGACGACCGACACGAAGCACGAAGCCGCATGGCGCCAAATAGGCGAGAACCGCTATGCCGTGCTGGCATACTCTACGAAGAATCGCCCATTTGCTGCCAACGACGAATTGCTGAAGCTCTACTTCGCTAACGATGCCAACAGCATAAGAGTCACCGACGTGATGCTGGCCAGCGCCGAGCGCGAGGAGCGACGTTTCGAGAGCGTGGCCTACGGCAGCGCGACAGGAATCAACAGCATCGGCGATTCGGAATGGGCAAATGGCGACAGCGTCTACGACCTTCAAGGAAGGAAGGTTATGTCTACACTCCCAAGAAAGGGGATCTACATCATGAACGGAAAGAAAGTAGTAAGGAAATGAACACACTGAAAACCATCATCATCAGCGCATTGCTCGCCGTGGCGGGCAATGCCCTTGCAGCCGACGGCCTCCACGTGGCTGCATTCACCATAGCTCCAGGCGAGACCATGACTGTGCCCGTGGAACTGCAGAACCCTGACGACAGTTACATCATGTTGGAGTTCTGGATGCAGCTGCCCGAAGGCGTAAGCATCGATGCCGACGCTGACGGCTTTCTGCTTGTGACAAAGAATTCGGAACGCCTCACTCAAAACCACCCGCTGGAGATAGAGGCCAAAGACAACAACAGCTACAAGGTGCTCATCTACTCCACCCGCAACGCGGCCATCAAGGGTAACAGCGGTGCCATCTTCACCATGCAACTCACGGCAGCCGCCGATGCCGCCGTGGGTAGCTACGAGGGGCGTTTCTACTCGCAGGTGTTCTCGAATGCCGACAAGCAGGAATATGATCCTGCAGAGAGCACGTTCAGCGTAACCATCGGCAAGAAGGCCTTGCGTGGCGACGTGAACGAAGACGGCAAGGTGGATATTGCCGACGTGACGGAGGTGGTGAACATCATCTTGGAGCAATAAGATAAAAAGTTAAAAAAATAAAAAACAGGTTGACGCATTCATGAACAACAGAATGCGTCAACCTGTTTTATTTGATTTGTAGGGATTCCCCCTGTAGAAAAATTACTGCACGGGAATCTTGTCGATACGGCGCTGGTGGCGGCCGCCCTCGAATTCAGTGGCGAAGAACTCGTCCATGATTTTGCGGGCCATGTCTTCATCGATGAAGCGGCCGGGCATCACGAGCACATTAGCGTTGTTGTGCTGGCGGATGAGGTGGGCGATTTCGGGAATCCAGCAGAGGCCGGCACGAATGGACTGGTGTTTGTTGAGCGTCATATTGATGCCTTCGCCCGAACCGCATATAGCGATGCCGGGATAGACTTCACCTTCCTCGATACCGCGCGCGAGGGCGTGACCGAAGTCAGAGTAGTCGCATGAGTCCTCGGTATAGGTGCCGTAGTCCTTGTATTCGAATCCTTTCTCCTCGAGATACTTCTTGACGAACTGTTTTAAGGCAAAGCCAGCGTGATCGCTGGCAATGCCGATAGGGCCCACCCCCTTCCCCTCCCCAAGGGAGGAGAGATTGGTTACCTTATTCTCTTTGTTATTCATATTATTTCTTTTGATATTTTGTCTAAGACACTATCAATATCACCTATCACCTCGTCGTTAGTGAATCTTATTACACGAAAGCCTTGTTTCATAAGCTCTTCCGTACGTTCTTCATCTCTTTGCGGTTGTTCTCCCTCAAGGTGGTATCCACCGTCAATCTCTATAATAAGTTGTTTAGAGAGACAAACGAAATCAGGGATATAATCTAAGATGACATGCTGCCGTCTAAAATGCTCTCCCATTCTTCCGCTTTTCAGATATTGCCATAGGATTGTTTCCGCTTCAGTGGGATGATTCCGATTATGAAGAGCAAATTCTTGTAGGAGTTCATAATTAGATGCTGCAGTCTGATACTTGTGTCTCATGCTGATGACTGATTGCTAAGCAAATAAAACTCCCCCTCCCTTGGGGAGGGGGATGGGGGGTAGGCTGTTTACAGCAGTTTCTTCACCTGTTCGTAGACGTTCTGGCCGTTGTAGCCGAGCTTCTCGTCGAGCACCTTGTAGGGAGCGGAGAAGCCGAAGCTGTTGAGACCCCAGACGCAACCGTCGGCGCCTACAAGACCTTCGAGGGTGACGGGCAGACCAGCGGTCATACCGAACTTCTTCTTGCCTGCGGGGAGCACGCTCTGCTGATACTCAACGGGCTGCGAACGGAACAATCCCTCGGAGGGAACGCTCACCAGGCGAACCTTCACACCGTCGGCGCGGAGGAGCTTGGCACCAGCCTCGAGTGTGGAAACCTCAGAGCCGCTGGCCAACAGGATGACGTCGTAGTCCTCATCGCTACCGGCGACCACATAAGCACCCTTGGTGGCCTGATTGTAGTCGTTGCCTTCGGGCAGCATTTCGATGTTCTGACGCGAGAAGATCAGAGCCGTCGGCGTCAGCGTGTTCTCCATTGCCATACGCCAGCAGACCGTAGTCTCCTCGGCATCGGCGGGACGAACCACGAGCATCGAGTTGCGGCCGTGGTGGTTCTTCAGTTTCTCCATCAGGCGGATCTGTGCCTCCTGCTCAACGGGCTCGTGTGTAGGACCATCCTCGCCCACGCGGAATGCGTCGTGTGTCCAGATGAACTTCACGGGCAGCTCCATCAGGGCAGCCATACGAACGGCGGGTTTCATGTAGTCGCTGAATACGAAGAACGTACCGCAAGCGGGGATGACACCACCGTGCAGAGCCATACCGATGCAGCAGCAAGCCATTGTGAGCTCAGCTACACCAGCCTGGAAGAATGCACCCGAGAAGTCGCCCTTCACGATGTCGTGCGTCTTCTTCAGGAAGCCGTCGGTCTTATCAGAGTTCGAGAGGTCGGCCGAAGCACAAATCATGTTGGGAACCTGCTCGGCGAGTACGCTCAGAACGGTTGCCGAAGCGCCACGTGTGGCAGCACCAGCCTTCTGCTGAACAGCAGCCCAGTCTACCTTCGGAGCCTTGCCGCTGAACCACTCTTCCAGCAGAGCAGCCTTTTCGGGATTGGCCTTTGCCCACTCAGCCTTCTGAGCATAGCGCTCAGCACAGATCTTCTTCAGTTCCTCAGCACGCTTTGCGTAGAGTTCCTGCACCTCGGGGAATACCTGGAAGGGATTCTCGGGGTCGGCACCGAGGTTCTTCATCGTCTGCACGAAGTTGTCGCCGCCAAGCGGAGCACCGTGTGTAGCGCAGTTGCTCTCGTAGCTGGAGCCGTCGGCCTTACGGGCACCCTTACCCATGACGCAATGACCGATGATGAGGCTTGGACGCTCCTTCTCGGCCTGAGCCTTGCGGAGAGCCTCGCGAATCTGGTCGACATCGTTGCCGTCGATGTTCTGTACGAACCATCCCCAAGCCTCATACTTCTTAGCAGTGTCCTCGCAGGTCACCACTTCCGTACGGGTGGAGAGCTGGATGTCGTTGGCATCGTAGAACATGATGAGGTTGTCGAGACCCAGGTTACCGGCGATACGGCCAGCACCCTGCGAGATTTCCTCCTGCACACCACCGTCAGAGATGTATGCATAGATGGTCTGATTCATCACGTCGCCCAGACGAGCCTTCAGGAACTTAGCAGCGATAGCAGCACCTACAGCGAAGGTGTGGCCCTGTCCGAGAGGACCGCTGGTGTTCTCAATGCCGCGTGCGATTTCGCGCTCGGGGTGACCGGGAGTGACGCTTCCCCACTGACGCAGGTTCTGCAGGTCCTCCAGCGTGTACTTGCCGATGAGGCAGAGCTGCGAGTAGAGCATCGGGGCCATGTGGCCGGGATCGAGGAAGAAGCGGTCGCGACCTTCCCACTCGGGATGTTCGGGATCGTATACGAGGAACTCCGAATAAAGTGTGTTGATGAAATCGGCACCGCCCATAGCGCCACCAGGATGACCACTCTTGGCCTTTTCGACCATTGCTGCAGCCAGAATGCGGATGTTGTCGGCTGCACGCATCATTACTTTGTTGTCGTTCATTGTTTGATAGTGTTTTGTTATAGAATTATTGATTCTTAATCTTGTTTGCAAAGGTAGCAAAAAAAATGCAGTTATGGAAACGAATCGGTGAAAAAGTAGTTGTTCTCTTAATTCTCCTTGAATGCCACCACGCGCGTTTGCTGCTCGTCGAGATAGAAGGTTTGGTAAACAGTATCCTTGTCGACGCGGTATTTCACACGGATGAAATGCAAATTCTTCGACGCCGGACCTTCAGCATAGTGCATATTGGACTTGAACCGCTTGTTGCTTGCCATCTTGGCACGCATCTCTTGGCACATCGAGTCGGTGACGAACTTCGTCGTTGACAAGTCGTAACAGTACAACACCTTGTGATCTTCGCTCACGAGGTTTTCCTTCAGGAACTCCTTCACCAGTTCCTTTGCTGCAGATTTTTCCTTATTGCAGGAAGAGAAAGCCATCACCGCAACAAACATTGCGGTGATGACAACTTTCGTCTTGTTCATGTTCTCCGAATCATTGGTGATGACACTCAGACATTTTTAAGAATAGCGAGCAGATGATCCCATACCATTTGCACGGTGGGGATGAGCAGACGCTCGTCGGGCGAGTGAACGCCGCGCAGCGTCGGACCGAAGCTCACCATATCGAGGTTCGGATACTTCTCCGAGAACAGACCGCACTCCAAACCAGCATGGATGCCCAGTACCTTCGGCTCCTTGCCGAAGAGCTGCTTGTAGGTTTCAACGGTCAGCGCCGTGAGCTTGCTGTCGGCGCGCATCTTCCAAGCGGGATAGCCTTCACCCTGTACGACCTCGGCGCCAGCCAGCTGGAACACAGCCTTGATGGTGGCAGCCTGGTTGTCGAGGGCACTCATCACGTTGGAGCGCTGCGAGCAGGTCACCTTGGCTTCCTTCTCGCCGGTGACAATGCTTGCCACGTTGTTCGAGGTCTCAACCAGCCAGGCCACAGCCTCGTCCTGACACATGGCGAACACGCCGTTGTCGACAGCCTGCATGGCCTGCACCAGACGTGTGCTGACAGCCTGAGGCAGCACCTTCTCGGCATCGGTGCTCTCCATGTTGAACTGCATGGTCTTCTCCGTCACGTGGTATTCTTCTTCCACCTCGCTGACGAAGATGTTCCAATCGGCGCGCACATTCTCCTTCTTATCCTCGGGAACGGCGAACACGATGACGCCGTCGCGGGGGATAGCGTTGTGCAGCTTGCCGGCATTATACTGAGCGAGGCAAAGTCCGTAGCGCTCTTGTGTCTGATAGAGGAAGCGGGCGAGAATCTTCAGCGCGTTGGCGCGCTTCTTGTTGATGTCGTCACCCGAGTGGCCGCCAACAAGACCCTTCAGCGAAGCCTTCAGGAAGAAAGCACCCTTCGGAGCCTCTTCGCGCTCATAGTGGAACGTAGCGGTGGTGTTGCGTCCGCCAGCACAGCTGACGAAGATCTGTCCTTCGTCCTCTGAGTCGAGGTTGATGAGCATGTCGCCCGTCATGAAGCCAGCCTTCATGCCTTCGGCACCAGTCAGTCCGGTCTCCTCATCGCGTGTGAAGACACACTCCAGCGGACCGTGAACGAGGTCGTTGCTGTCGAGGATGGCCAACTCGATGGCGCAGCCGATACCGTCGTCGGCACCGAGCGTGGTGCCCTTCGCGCAGAGCCACTCACCGTCGACGTAAGTCTGGATGGCATCACGGTCGAAATCGAAGTCGACGTCGACCAGCTTCTCGCACACCATATCCATGTGGCTTTGCAGGATGATGGTCGGCTTGTTCTCCATTCCCGGCGTAGCAGGTTTGCAGATGAGCACGTTGCCCGTTTCGTCTACTTTCGTAGCAAGACCGCGGCTTTCACCAAAGTTTTTCAGATACTCAATCATCTTTTCCTCGCGCTTTGAAGGGCGGGGAATTTCGTTGATGCGTGCGAACTGTTCGAACACGCATGCAGGTTTCAATTCGTTTTTATTCATTTAATTATGTTATTTTATTGCGTTATTCTTTCGGTAATTGAGAGGTTTTAATTAACTTTGCAGGCAAAATTACAAAAAATGATTGAAACTTTGCTCTTTAGCGTGTTAATAATTGCTATCGCAGTAGCATTATTACTGATAAAAGTGGTTTTGAAGAAGAATGGACGCTTCTCATCGCAGCATATTCACGACAGTGAGGCGATGAAGGAGCGCGGCATCCATTGTGTCATCGACCAAGACCGCGAGGCACGCGAGAAGGGGAGGGCGTATTAGTTGAGAGTTGAGAGTAGTTTCTGGTTTCTGGTTTCTAGTTTCGAGAATAAAGTTGAAAATTGATAATTAACAAATAACAAAAAAAGAAATGAACAAAAAGAATTTTTTCCGTACATTGGCCGTTGCCGTAGTGGCAAGCGCCGCTATGACATCGTGTGACAACTCTGCTCCGAAGATGGATGAGAAATCGCAGGCTGCTGAGCAGTCGGCACCTGCAGAACTGAAGATTGCCTTCGTTGAGGTAGACTCCATCATGTCGCAGTACACCTTCTGCAAGGACTACACCGAGATTCTGCAGAAGAAAGGTCAGAACATTCAGAACACCCTCGCCGCCAAGCAGCGCTCGCTGCAGCAGGCTGCAGCAAACTTCCAGCAGAAGTTGCAGCAGAATGCCTACACTCGCGAGCAGGCCGAAGGCATTCAGGCTAGTCTGCAGAAGCAGGGTGCCGACCTCGATGCTCTGAACCAGCGTCTGAGCAACGAGTTTGCCGCCGAGACCGAGAAGTACAACAATGCGCTTCGCGACTCCATCCAGCACTTCCTTGCTAAATATAATAAGGATAAGAAATACAGCATGATTCTCAGCAAGGCTGGCGACAACCTTCTCTATGCCGACAAGGCCTTCGACATCACCAACGAGGTGGTGGCAGGTCTGAACAAGGCTTACAAGAAGCCGGCAGCAAAGGCTGAAGCAAAGAAGGAAAAGGCCGCCGAGACTCCTGCCAAGAAGTAATCGACAATGACCAAGAAAGAACGCTATCAGTACATCTTAGACTATTTCCGCGAGCGTCAGCCCGTGGTGACAACGGAGTTGGAATTTGGCTCAGCCTTCCAACTCCTTTGTGCTACTTTGCTCAGTGCCCAATGCACCGATAAGCGCATCAACCAGGTGACGCCCGCCCTCTTTGCCCGCTATCCTGATGCGCAGGCGATGTCGCAGGCAGAGCCTGAAGAGGTGTTGGAGTATGTGAGCAGCGTCAGCTATCCCAACTCTAAGGCGAAGCATCTTGTTGAGATGTCGCGCATGTTGGTGAACGACTTCGGAGGCGAGGTGCCCAGTGATATGGATGAGCTCGTACGCTTGCCGGGCGTAGGCCGCAAGACAGCCAACGTCATGCAGGCTGTGTGGTTCGGTCGTGCAGCGATGGCTGTTGACACTCATGTGTTTCGCGTTAGCCATCGACTCGGCCTTGTTCCCCAGCGTGCCAACACGCCGCTGAAGGTGGAGCTGGAGCTCATGCGCAACATTCCTGCAGAAGATGTGCCGAATGCTCATCATTGGCTGTTGCTGCACGGGCGCTATATTTGCACTAGCCGCAAGCCTCATTGCGAGAAGTGCCCCTTCGACGGGATTTGCCCAAAGAAGATTTAGGAGAATCAAGGAAAACCTAGGAAGACCTAGGAAGCCCTAGGAAAGCCTAGGAAATCCTAGGAAAGCCTAGGAAGGCCTAGGAAGGCCTAGGAAAATAATCAATCATTATGGAAGCAGCAAGAATCTTGAACTTTCTTCGCGGCATCGCTGCCAACAACAACCGGGCTTGGTATCTGGAGCACAAGACGGAATACGATGCTTGCCGCAAGAGTTTCAACGACGGAATCGCGAAGGCCATCAACCGCCTGGCTGAGTTCGACGACGAGATAGCCCACGTACAAGTGAAGGACTGCGTGTATCGCTTCAACCGCGACACCCGCTTCTCACCCGACAAATCGCCGTACAAGCGTCACTTCGGCGGCTACATCTGCGCGAAGGGCAAGAAGGCGTTGCGTGGCGGCTACTACATCCACTTGGAGCCCGGCAACTGCATGCTGGCTACGGGTAGCTATTGGCTGCCGACGAACATCCTCACCTCGTGTCGGAATGAAATCATGGGCAACATAGACCAGTGGCTCGCAGCCGTTGCAAATCAGAAGTTTGTGAAGATGTTCGGCCGTCCGGGAGCCGGCGTGTGGCCTGAATACGGCGATGAGGCTCAAGAAGAAGGAATGAAGGTCAGCGAGAAAGGCTTCGGCCTCTCGATGCTGAAGACGTGTCCTGCGGGCTTCCCTCGCGACTACGAACACATAGAGTATCTTCGCATGAAGGACTATTGTTGCTGGCATCGCGTGCCCGACGACTTCTTCGAGGGCGACGAGTGGCTTGCTGAGGCGGTGAAGATTTTCAAGGTAGCAAAGCCGATGATGGACTTCATGAATGCCGTCATCGACGATTACGAGTAGTTTTTTTAGTTTCGGAAGTTAAAGAAGATTTTTAACTCCCTAAACATAAATCATTATCTTGTAAGCCGAAGCGGATAGCTGACGATGATTTCGGTGAGGTCGGCCTTGGTGCGATGCGCCTGAATGCTGGCTCCGATGGTCAGACCGCCCCATTTAGGAAAGGAGTAGTGAACCCCGATCTGTTCGTAGTAGGGTTTCTCTACTTCTTTTGCGTTGGTACCCATGTGTCGCAGCAGATAGCAACCCAGCGACATGCGTGCTGAGAGATTTCCGTAGTACACATGATGCTTGATGGCAACAGCCAGCGACCAAGGGCTCACCTTCGCTATGGGGGCTTCGGGTGAGGTGAGCACACGACTCTCTTCAATCTCCCTCACGTGGTCGGCATAGGTGCCGTAGAACGCATCGATGCCGATGCCCGATGCCCAGCGGCGAGCATAACGATACATCACGTGGGTTTGCAGGGAGTAGGCAGCATAAAGATGGAAACGGCCTGTGCGATAGCGTGCTGAGTCGGGTGGTGTGCGGAACTGCGTGATCTGCCAGTCTTCGTTCAGCGTTTTTCCTCCGAAGCCTACAGCCACGTTGGCAAACCAATATGGGTTGAAGGGTTTGCTGCTGACCTCGTTACTGCTATCTTCGGTCTTTCCGTGAGTCGGCGTATAACGCACGCCGGCGACAGGTCCCCAATAGTTTGCACCTTTGTTCGGGCGGTTCAGCGCCCCGTTGCTGTGGTGGGTGTACTCAAGACCGCCGAACACAGCCCACGACGGCGAAACATGCCACGTGGCATGCGTGCCTCCTACGAAGTAGATCAGGAAGCGCGAACCGATGAGTTCGTTGTCGATGTTGTTGCCGCGACTATACTTATGTTTGGCGTAGGCCAAGCCCAACCCCAGCGTGTAGTCCACTTCGAAGCGTCGCTGGCCGGGTGCCGCATGGCGAGGCCACACCAGCACAGGTCGTGTAAACGTGCTGTAGGCGCTTACGATGTTTCCCAGCTGTGAGTCGTAGTCCACTTCTTCGGCCATTCCCCAGCCGTCTTCCTTGCTTCGGTGCATCGTAATATCGTTGCGATTCAGCCTGATGCCGAAGCCGAACGTGGGATAGTTGTAGTCGTCAGCGTAAGGATTGTTATCGGAAGGCTGTGGCGTGTAATCGAGTTCTACGGAGAAGGCCGTTGTCTTCCTGTCTTTCTGGTATTTCTTCTGATATTTCTCCATCACGATGAGCTTTCCTGGGCTGACGCTCGCCCCAATGCTCCAGTGGCTCACCGAGTCGCGTTCCTGGGCAGAAACGAAAGTAACAAAATGACAAAGTAGCAAAGTAACGATTGCGCGAGGATAAGAATGCATTCTCATTTCATGCCCTCCCTTCTTGTTACTTTGCTACTTTGTAACTTTGTTACCTTGTTACTTCGTTACCTTGTTACTTTGTAACCTTAGTGCGCTGCCTCGAACTCACGCAGGAAGCGGGTGTCGTTCTCGGAGAACATGCGAAGGTCGGCCACACGGTATTTCAGGTTGGTGATGCGCTCCACACCCATACCGAAGGCATAGCCCGTGTACTGAGTGCTGTCGATGCCGCAGGCCTCGAGCACATTCGGGTCTACCATTCCGCAGCCCAGAATCTCCACCCAGCCGGTATGCTTGCAAAAGCCGCAGCCCTCGCCGCCACAGATGTGGCAGGAGATGTCCATCTCGGCTGAAGGCTCGGTGAACGGGAAGTAGCTCGGGCGCAGACGAATCTTCGTGTCGGGACCGAACATCTCGCGTGCAAACGACAACAGCACCTGCTTCAGGTCGGTGAACGAAACGTTCTTGTCGATGTAGAGTCCTTCCACCTGATGGAAGAAGCAATGGGCGCGGGCCGAGATGGCTTCGTTGCGGTAGACGCGGCCCGGGCAGATAACGCGGATGGGCGGCTGGTGCGTCTCCATATAGTGAGCCTGGTCGTTCGAGGTGTGCGAGCGGAGGATGACGTTCTTCGCTACATCGTCGGGACTGGTCTCGATGAAGAAGGTGTCCTGCATGTCGCGAGCAGGATGGTCGGCGGCGAAGTTCAGCTTGGTGAACACGTGCAGGTCGTCGTCGATCTCCGGACCTTCGGCCAGCGTGAATCCCATGCGCTGGAAGATGTCGATGATCTCGTTCTTCACGATGGTCAGCGGGTGGCGTGTGCCCAGCTGGATGGGGTAGGGCGTACGCGTGAGGTCGAGGTCGTCGGCTTCCTCGGCTCCGTTCTCCAACTGCTCCTTCAGGGCGTTGATGTGGTCGAAGGCGAGTTGCTTCAGTTCGTTGATCTTCATGCCGACGGTCTTCTTGTCCTCGGCTGCCACATTGCGGAAGTCCTGCATCAGCGCATTAATCTCACCCTTGCGGCTGAGGTATTTCAGACGCAGCTGTTCAATCTCTTCTGCATTCGATGCGGTCAGGGTGCTCACTTCTTTGAGAAGTGCTTCGATTTTCTCTAATAACATCTTTATCTTTCTATTTTAGAATGATACAATCTTTTTCGTTGCTTGCTTAATGAGCCTGCAAAGATAGTTATTTTTTTCGAAATGGCCAAGCAATGAGTGCAAAAAGTCGATTTCTTTTGCTAAATCGCCGCCTCTGCCTGAAGAGGAAGCTGGTTGGAAGAGGAACCTACATGGATGATGAGATCGCCCGGCTCGAGCATCCACGCTTGCGCACTCTCGTCCCAGTGACAGAGATCGGAACGGCGAACGCTGATGGTCACCGGCTTGCGCTCGCCGGCTTTCACGTTCACTCGCTTGAAGGCCTTCAGTTCCTTCGGTGCCCGTTGGATGTGAGCCTGCGGTCGCGACACGTAGACCTGTGCCACCTCCTCGGCGTCGGCTGTCGACTGGTTGGTGATGACGAAGCTCACGTCGAGTCCTTCTGCTGTGGGCACCACCTTCAGGTCGCTATAGACAAACTCGGCGTAGGACAGTCCGTAGCCGAAGGGATAGGCCACTGCCACCTCGTGGGCATCATACCAGCGGTAGCCCACCAGCCCTTCTTCGGCATAGGGTGCCAGGAGCTGCTGGCGCTGTCGGTTTTGCCTTTGATTGTTGACCAGTCCCACGAAGATGTCGTCCTGATTGTTGTTAGAAAGGTTCTGCGGATATGTGCCCAACGCGTAGGCGGGAACGTCCTCCAGCTTCTTGGGCCAGCTCATCGGCAGCTTGCCCGACGGCGACACCTCGCCCGTGAGCACCTCTGCCAGCGCCTGTCCACCCATCGAACCGTTGAACCACGACACCAGCAGCGACGGCGACACCTCGCTCACCGTTGTGACGTCGACCGGTCCGCCTGCGACGATGATGGTCACCAGTCGGCGGTTAACCTTCGCCAGCGCCCTTGCCAGCTCATCCTGCCCCGACGGCAGCTCGATGCTCTTGCGGTCGGAGCCCTCGGTCTCTACTTCGCGGTTGTCGCCAGCGAAGAACAACACCAGGTCGGCACGCTTGGCAGCCTTCACGGCTTCGGCCATCAGCTTCGTGTCTGCCTTCTGCTGCGGACTCTGCCGCTGACTGCGACTATTGCGGTCGAAGCTCTTGTAGCCGGGCACATAGTCGATTTTCACCTTGTCGCCGAGTGCCTTCTGTAGCCCTTCGAGCGGAGTGATCTCGCATCGCGTCTTCACGCCGGCTCCCACGCCGCCCAGCGCCATCTTGGTTACTGCGTTCTCGCCGATGACGGCAATGCGCTTTACGCGCTTCGTGTCGATGGGCAGCAGCGTCTCTGACTTCGATGCCGAGAGCTGCAGCTTATCGTTCTTCAGCAACACGATGCTGCGTCGGGCCACCTCCAGCGCCATCTTCATCTCCTCAGCGTTACCCACGGGGAGGCGGTTGGCTTCTTGCTTGTCGATGGGTTTCACGGTTAGCCTCACGCGCAGAATCTCACGGACACGCTGGTTGATGACGTCCTCGCTCACCTTCCCCGCCTTCACCGAGTCGAGCAGCGCCTTACCCATGAAGCGGCTGCCGGGCATCTCCACATTCATTCCCGACACGACGGCATCGACGGTGGAATGAACGCCGCCCCAGTCGCTGATGACCATTCCCGGGAATCCCCATTGCTTGCGCAGGATGGTGTTCAGCAGTTGTTCGTTTTCCGAACACCAGCGGCCGTTCACCTTGTTGTAGGCAGCCATCAGTCCCCAGGCATCGGCCTCGCGAACCGCCATCTCGAAAGGTCGCAGATAGACTTCGTGCATCGCCCGGTCAGAGATGCGCACATCGACGAAGCCGCGATAGTCCTCCTGGTTGTTCAGCGCATAGTGCTTCAGGCATACGGCAGTGCCGTCGTCCTGAGCACCGCGAGTGTAGGCCACAGCGAGCTCTCCGCTGAGTAGCGGGTCTTCGCTCAGATATTCATAGGTACGCCCGCCCGTTGGGATGCGCTGGATGTTGATGGCCGGACCAAGAATCATGTCCTTGCCGCGCAGTCGTGCCTCGCGACTCATGCCACGTCCGTAGGCATAGGCCCACTCCGTGCTCCATGTGGCAGCCAGCGCCGAGCCCGTGGGGAAGAACGTTGCGGAGTCGGTGGTGAGATGAGCGGAGTTCCACGAGTGCGGCTCCATCTCCTCGCGGATGCCGAAGGGACCGTCGGCATATTCCACATCGGCGATGCCCAGTCGGGCTATGCCTGCTGAGGAGAACATGTTCTTGCCGTGTAGCATGTCGATTTTCTCCTCGAGCGTCATGCTGCTGATGATTTCATCAATCTGCGACTCGTGCTGCAGCAGCCTCGTGGGGTAGCTCTGCGCCGATGCTGTCAGCGATATGATGATTAGAGCCGCGACGGCAAATAATCGAAGACCTTTCGTAGTCATAGGGAATGGTTTTTAATATTATACACTTTCAGACCTTAAATTTTTATTTATCAAGAATTAGAGAATTTGAGAATTTTTTATTCCCTATGAATGATTAAGAATTATTCGTCGCAAGCGACAAGAATTATACAGATTGTGTACGGGACAATTCTCTAATTCTTGAAAAAAACTCTCTTTCATTCCTACTCTTGCAGTAAATTCTCTAATTCTCTAATTCTTGATAAAAAAGTTTGGGGCCAAATATTACATAGTTCTCTTTCCTTTACTCCAGCAGCAAGTCGACGAGGGGCTTGTCCTTGAAGGCGTGCTTCTTCTGATCCCAGAAGCCGAAGTCGGCATCGTAGCACCAGGTGGTCCAGGCGATGTTGTTCTCCTTGAACACCGTCATCATGTCCTTCGTCCACTTGTAGGCCAACTCGCGGTCGACGGGCTCATAGACGCCCCATTCGCCGCAGAACAGCTGCAGACCGTACTTCTTCGCAGCAGCAATAGCGTCGGCAAAGTCGGCACGCAGCTTGTCGATGTTCCACTCCTGCGTGAGATAGGGTTCGAGCTCAGGCTTCAGCGAGTCGGGAGCAGCATCGTATTCCTCCTTCGACACCATGATGCCGGGATAGTTGATCTTGCCCGTGTAGCGGCCGATGGGTGTCCACCCCGCACCACGATGGGTGAGAATCATGGGGTTGTAGTAGTGGAACGAGAGGATGATGTTCTTGTCGCCCTCGGGAACCTTCAGATACTTCATCGTCTCGTAGCCCTGCCAGCGGTTGCTGCCGATGACCAGCGTGCGCTGTGGCTCACGCTCGCGCAGCGCCTTGTGCACCTTGGCAATGAGCTCGTTCCACTGCTCGTGTTCCTCGGCCACCGGCTCGTTCATGAACTCGTAGGCCACCGAGTCGGTGCTGTAGTCCTTCAGCACGTCCGACAGCTCGTACCACATGTTGATGAGCTGCTGCTGTGCCTCCTCAGAGGTGAACAGCGTGTTCGCATTGCCGCCTCCCTCGTTCACGGCGTTGAAGTAGTGTGAGCGGATGATGTGCAGGTCGACGATGGTGCGCAGGTGGTGCTTCTCGGCCCAGTTGATGGCGTTGGTGAGCAGCTCCCATGCCTCGGGCAGCTGGTTGCCTTCCTCGTCCCAGAACTGCACCTCGTCGATGGGCAGGCGCACGAAGTCGAAGCCCAGCGAGTCCAGGCGTGCGAAGTCGTCCTCCTGGATGTGCTGTCGGCGTGCTTCGCCGCGCTCCACGCTCTGCGACAGCCAGTGGCTCACGTTCGTGCCGCGTGCAATCTTGAAGTTGTTCACGTTGTCGTCAGTCTCTTGCTTGCTCGTGCAGGCAGCTGTGGCCAGCATCATCGTAGCAATCAGCGTAAGGTAAAGAATCTTTTTCATTTTTGTTCGATAGTTAAGTTGATGATTGATGGCTGGTTTATGTTTGGGGGCTAATACCCCAATCCTACGTAGCTATGTGCCGGCAGGGTGACGTCGAACACCGTAGCGCCCTCGGCATAGCCGTAGAAGCGGTTGCGGCCGAAGAACCCTTGCGGGGCAGGCAGGGTGGCAGGCTTGAGCTGTTCGCCCGTGAGCAGGTTGCGCAGGCTGCCCACCTTGCTGTTGACGACCACTCGCACGCTCACCGCCTGGTCGTTGAAGTTCTCCACGACGAGCGTCTTGTTGTCGTAGGGGAAGAGTGAAACCTTCGCCGGTCCTTCGATGTAGGCCCCAACGTCCTTGCTCATCGCCCGGCGGATGATGTTCAGCGCGCCGGCGGGATAGTCGTAGAGGTTGCCGAAGTCGTCGGGAATGGTCAGCACGAACAGGATGCCCTTCGAATAGGTGTCGCGTAGCAGGATGGGATAGCCCGACACACCGCCGTTGAGAGGACGGCCTGCACTCACCACCTCCCAGGCATCGTTGGTGAAGTATTTCACCTGCGGGATGATGAACTCGCGTTCGCTCTTGCCGGAGAAGCCGAAGTCGTTGACGATGGCCTTCAGGTCGCCGCAGTAGAGCTCACAGACGTCGGCAAGCTGGTCTTTGATGGCCTTCAGCAGTCCTGTGGTGATGATCACGTCGCCGCCCTTCCGCAGCTGACCTTTTATCTTCTCCACAATCTCCTTGTCCTTCGCTGCCTGCTCGGTGAGGAGAATCTGCTGCCGGTCGTCCTTCCACCGGGGGTGCATGTCCATGGGCAGACCAATCATGCCGAGGTAGTTCTGCAGGAAGTCCTCGCCCGAGGAGTGGTAGGGCTTATACGACACCAGGCCGACGGGGTTGCCCAGCTGTCCCACGAGCTGGTCGGTCTGGTGGAGCGTGACGTTCGCAAAGCGTGCCATCGTGGTGGGCGTCACCGTCTTACCGTTCTTCGTGAACGGGGCCACCATCTCGTCGTAGCGGAAGCTGTTGCCGCCCGCATCCTGCCAGGGGGCTCGCATCTGCGGGGTGATCTTCACTTCGGCCAGCTGCATGTAGTTCCAGAGGATGATCTCCGGCGTGCGCGACAGCATGGTGAGATGCAGCTGCTCGGCATAGCGGTCCATGCTCATGTGGATGCCTCCGGCGTCGACCCATCCGCCACCATTGCGACCAGGAGCGATGTTGTCGAAGTAGCGCACGATGTTGTAGCTCAGGTAGTTCTGCAGGTGTTGAGCCGAACCGGGGTCGCGGGTCTCGGTGCCCGTCCAGAGGCCGTCGAAGTAGAGCGGCTCCTCCTCGAGGTTGAAGCCCAGCCCGTGGAAGTGGTCGTACCAGTTGGGGTATTTGATGATGACCTTCACTTTCGGGTTCACGGCCTTCGCCGGGTTCACCACCAGCTCGCGACCGGCATCGGCCATCAGCCGCAGGCGGTAGTCAGTCCAGCTCTTGCTGCCCTTCGCGCGGATCTCGTCGTCGTTCTTCAGGTCGATGAAGAAAAAGTCGTCGAGGATGATGTCATCAAAAAAACGGGCTGTGTACTCTGAGATTTTCTTCACTAACTGGCGCTCCTCCTCACGCGCATAGCTATAGGTCTCGAAGTCGGTGGGTTCTGACCGTGTAAAGGTGATGCCGCCGCCTACCTCAAGTCCCTTCGAGAGGAAGAACTTCTTCACCTTGTTCAAGGTCTTCTCCGGCACGATGAAAGCGTCGCGGTGGGTCTCCAGGTAGATCTTGTCGAGGTCCACCTGCGTGCTCACGGTCTCCCACGTGGACTTCAGGAACTTGTCGTCGTCCATCCTTGCCACATCCTGGGCGCGGATGTAGGTGGACACCTTGAAATGCTGGAACTTTCCTGCATGCATCGCTGCAGGGATCAGCAGCAGGGCAACTGCTAAAAGGATACTTTTCATGCTTGTCATCTTCTTTGTTTTTAATCAGTTAAGTCGTGAGGGGTCAGACGGTTTTCAGTAAGCGGGGGTACTTTCTCTTTCTATCTCTTTCTATACTGCAAAGATACGAAATTTTTCCGACATATACAAATAATTAGGGAATAAATGTTCGTTTATTTTCGTTTTGAGCGCGTAATTAGTTGGCTGTCAGGTAGTTGTGGTCGTTGTTTTGGTGCGAAATGGGAAAATACATGCCCTCATCACTTCATGCTTTTCCCCGTGTCTTCATTCGGCCATGATTTCATCTTGCACTGCTTGCATCACAAATCACAGTATCACAGTTTTGTAGGGAGGGGGGTATAAAAGGGGAAAAAGAAGGTTACTATTATATATATAATATAATATATTATATATATAATAGTAAAAATTATTACTTACATTTTTTTGACTCTTCCGAGGCATCCGCACAAAATATGCCTCATAATAAAACTGTGATACTGTGATTTGTGATGCAGTGATGGTTTTTATGGCCCTTGAAAGAGGTGACGAAAATCTTCTGAAACGTCTTTGCACACTATATTTTCCCTATTGTCAGTTATAACCGTCTGATACACAATCATATAGCCGCACAGACGAAAGGTTTTTAAAAAATTTGTGCTTACAATTTGTAAGTTTCAATATTTTTTTGTATCTTTGTAGTGTGTTTGAGATGCATCGGAAATGCAATTTTGGGGGAGCAAAAACGGTGTTTTTCATCCAACTGTAGGGGCAGACCCTATTGCTACCCTCCTTCGGAGGGGCTGGGGGAGGTCGTCTGCCCGAAAAAACGAAACGGGGCATTCGTTGGCAATCGGGGTAGAAGAGGACGGGGCGTTCGCAGGCAGAAGTCAGACGAGGGACATTCACAGGCCGTTCGAGGGTGTGTCAAAATAAGAATAATGGACGAAAAGTCGCTGCCTGTGGTCCCCTCCTCCTGGGAGGAGGGGTTAGGGGTGGTAGAGAAAAATAATGACATAACCTATTATAAATCATATGTTTATGAAATGGTCGAACCTTTTTTGTCTCTACCACCCCTGACCCCTCCTTCCAGAAGGAGGGGACTACAAAATGACTCCTTACTCTATTATGACACACCCTCCTACCGCGGAGGGTGGAAAAGGCTTCATCCACACAAAAAGGAGCTATGCTCCAGTGTGAAAGGAGCATAGCTCTGTATTGAAAGGAGCATAGCTCCAGTTCGAATGGAGCATAGCTCTAGTGGTCAATGATCAGCAGTGGGGCTGCGATGATCAGCAGACGGGGATTTACTTCTTCAGCCAGCGGTCGAGCCACTCGAAGTAGGTGCGCTGCCAAAGGATGCCGTTCTGGGGCTTCAATACCCAGTGGTTCTCGTCGGGGAAGATGAGGAGTTCGGCGGGGATGCCACGCAGGCGTGCAGCGTTGAAGGCTCCCATGCCCTGGTTGGCATTGATGCGGTAGTCCAGTTCGCCGTGTATGCAGAGGATGGGGGTGTCCCACTTGTCGACGAAGCGATGCGGGGAGTTCTCGTAGGTCTTGCGGGCGTTGGCCGTCTGGTCCTTATTCCAATAAGCATCGTCGTACTCCCAGTTGGAGAACCACACCTCCTCGGTGTCGGTATACATCGACTCGAGGTTGAAGGCACCGTCGTGGGCGATGAAGCACTTGAAGCGCTTGTCGTGATGGCCGGCGAGGTAGTACACGCTGAATCCACCGAACGAGGCACCTACGGCACCGAGGCGGTCGCGGTCTACATAGGGCAGCTGCTCGCAGGCATCGTCGATGGCGGTGAGGTAGTCGTCCATGCACTGGCCTGTCCAGTCGCCGGAGATCTCTTCGCACCACTCAGAGCCGAAGCCCGGCAGGCCGTGACGGTTAGGAGCGATGACGACATATCCCTGAGAGGCCATGATGAAGAAGTTCCAGCGATAGCTCCAGAACTGGCTCACGGGACTCTGCGGTCCGCCTTCACAGAAGAGCAGGGTGGGGTACTTCTTCGTAGCATTGAAGTGCGGCGGCAGGATCACCCAGTAGAGCATCTCCTTACCGTCGGTGGTCTTCACCCAGCGCTGCTCGGAGGTTCCGCTTGCCAGCTGGTCGAGAATGTGCTTGTTCTCGCAAGTGATCTGCTGGATATCGGTCTTCTCAGGCTTCTTGAAGTTGGGTGTGACGACATAGAGGTCGGCAGGATGGAAGTAGTCGTGGCGCTCCATCACGAGCTGACGCCCGTTGTTCAGCAGCTGCAGCGACCCGAAGTCGGCGCAGTCGTTGGTGAGCTGCTTCAGTTCGCCCTTCCAGTTGACGGCATAGAGGTTCTCGGTGGCGTGCCACACTCCGATGAAGTAGATCATTGCATCCTTAGAGTCGCTCCACACGAAGTCGTCGACATTGGAATCGAACGACTCTGTGACGTAGCGCTTCTGACCGGTCTTCAGCTCATAGACGCACAGGCGCTGGCGGTCGCTCTCATAGCCGTTGCGGGCCATCGAGAGCCAGGCCACGTAGCGGCCGTCGGGCGAGAACTTCGGGTTCTGGTCGTAGCCGGGGTTGTTCTGCAGGTTCGATTCTGCGTTCACGGCCTGATACTTCATGGTCTTCGTGGCATCGCTCTTTGGTTCCACATAGCCTTCGGGCTTGCAGAGGTTGCTTGTCGTGCCCGTGGCGGTGTCGTAGAGGAAGATATCGGTATCGGTGGAGATGGCGTACTCCACGCCTTCCTTCTTGCGGCAGGTGTAGGCAATCGACTTCGAGTCGGTGCTCCAAGCCAGCTGCTCGATGCCTCCGAAGGGTGCTGTGGGGCACTCGTAGGGCTCGCCGTTGAGCAAGTCCTTACCGTCGGCGGCAATGGCCTCGCCGCTAACAGAGCAGAGGAACGGGTGCACGATGCTCTCCACGTAGTGGTCCCAGTGGCGGTAGTTCATGTCGGTGACCAGTCGGCCGGTTGACTTTGGCAGGTCGTCGGGACGCTTGCGGATGCTGCCGTAGTAGGGTAGCGACTTCAGCAGGATGACCTTCGTCTGGTCGGGCGAGAAGAGGAATCCCTCCACTTCGCCGTCGGTCTTCGAGAGCTGCTGGCGGTTGCTGCCGTCGATGTTCATCGCCCATACCTCGCCTCCGGTGATGAAGGCGATGCGGTCGTTCGAGAGCCAGGCGGCATCGGTTTCGCTCTTTGCCGAGGTGGTGAGCTTACGTTGGTTTTGTCCGTCGGCGTCCATCACATATAAAATATGGTGGCTCTTGTTCTCCTTCACGCTGTAGTAGGCGACGTTGTAGACGATGTGCTTGCCGTCGGGCGAGGCAGCATAGCCGCCGATGCGGCCCATAGCCCAGAGGGCCTCAGGCGTCATACGGTCGGAGGAGAGGCGGATGTTTTGCTTCTGAATCATTTCTTGTGCTTGTGCGGTGGTGCCGAGCATGAGCAGGGCAGCCACGAGAAAGGTTTTTAGGGTATTCATATTTGTAGGAGTTGAGGAGTTGAGAAGTTTAGGATTCAGGAGAGTGCAATAATTGTGGTGAAACCCTTCTCCCTCTCCTTCGGAGAGGGTTGGGGTGAGGTTCCCCCTCCCTTGGGGAGGGGATGGGGGTAGGCTTTACTTCTTTTTCACTGGATCGCAGGTGAGACCACATCCCAGCTTACGCCAAATCTTGCGGTCTACCTCGCTGAGCATGACGGTCGTATGTACTTGACAGCCACGGAGTTTCGGCAGCTGCTCTAAAGCTTTACGGCAGTTCTCGTCGCGTTGCGAGAGCACACTCAGCGCCACGAGCACCTCGTCGGTATGCAGACGTGGATTTTTACCTCCCAGGTATTCAATCTTCGTCTTCTGGATAGGCTCGATCATGCTCTGCGGAATGAGCTTGATGTCGTGGTCGATGCCCGCCAGATGCTTCATGGCGTTCAGCAGCAGAGCGGCACAGCAGCCGAGCAAAGCTGTGGTCTTCGAGGTGACGATGGTGCCGTCTTCCATTTCGATGGCTGCCGCATGGTTGCCACTCTGAATCTTACGCTCGTAAGCGGCGACGGTGACCTTTCGGGTGGCCGTAGAGATCTTTGCCTGGTTGAACAGCAGACGAATCTTGTTCACCTCGCTCTCGTTGTCGGCACCGTTGGCCATCTTGTTCGTCGCATCGTAGAAGCGGCGGATGATCTCGTCGCGCGATGCCTCGCAGCACACCTCGTCGTCGCAGATGCAGAACCCCACCATGTTGACCCCCATATCGGTGGGCGACTTGTAGGGGTTCTCGCCGTAGATGCCTTCGAAGAGGGCATTCAGCACGGGGAAGATTTCTACATCGCGGTTGTAGTTGATGGCGGTCTTGCCGTAGGCCTCGAGGTGGAAGGGGTCGATCATATTCACGTCGTTGAGGTCGGCGGTAGCAGCCTCGTAGGCGATGTTCACGGGATGCTTCAGCGGCAGGTTCCAGACGGGGAAGGTCTCGAACTTCGCATAGCCGGCACGGATGCCGCGCTTGTTCTCGTTGTAGAGCTGCGACAAACAGGTTGCCATCTTGCCGCTACCAGGTCCGGGAGCCGTCACGATGACGAGCGGACGCGTGGTCTCCACATAGTCGTTCTTGCCGAACCCCTCGTCGCTGGCGATGAGTTCCACATTGTGGGGGTAGCCGTCGATGGGGTAGTGGATGTAGCTCTTGATGCCCATTCGCTCCAGGCGGTGGCGGAACTGATCGGCAGCATGCTGGCCGTTGTAGTGGGTGATGACGACCGAGCCCACCATGAAGTCGCGGCGCATGAACTCGTCGCGCAGACGGAGCACATCCTCGTCGTAGGTGATGCCGAGGTCGGCGCGCACCTTGTTCTTCTCCATGTCTTCCGCGTTCACCACGATGATGATCTCTATGCTCTCGCGCAGCTGTCCGAGCATGCGGAGCTTCGAGTCGGGCTTGAAGCCGGGGAGTACGCGCGAGGCGTGGTTGTCGTCGAAGAGCTTTCCGCCGAGCTCCATGTATAGCTTTCCATCAAACTGGGCTATTCGCTCACGAATATGCTCCGATTGCAGCTTGATGTATTTGTCGTTGTCGAAACCTATTTTCATTGTTGTTTTTGGAAATTATAGGGTTTGATGGGGTTCGATGGTGAGTGATGATAGGATAATAAAATAAAGATATGATTGGTTGCACAAGGCAATGGTAATCATAATTATCAATTATCAACTATCAATTATTCATTACTTTCCAAGCCCTTTGCGCTTGCGCTCGAGCTCCTCGCGCTGCTGCTGCAGACGCTGTTGCTCTTCCTGCATGGCCTGCAGACGACCGGCAAGGCCGCCGAGCTTCTTCTGCGGGTTGCGCTTGTTCTCCTCGTAGCGGGCCTCGAGCTTTGCCAGCAACTTCTCGTCGTTTGTGGTCTTGCGGAGCAGGAACATGATGGCTGCCGAGAAGAAGAGCGACACGAAGTAGTAGAAGTTCAGACCTGAGCTGTAGTCGTTGAACATGAAGAAGAACATCAGCGGCATGAGGTACATCATCCACTGCATCATCTTCATCTGCTCGGCCTGCTGACCTACCATCTGGTCCTTCTGCTGACGCATGGTCATGAAGGAGTAGAGGATGTTGGCCACGCAGAACAGGATGCACGTCAGCGACAGGTGGTCGCCGATGCCCCAGATGTTCTTTTGCCACTCGATGATGGGGTCGTAGGTGGAGAGGTCGTCAATCCAGAGGAACTTCTCACCACGCAGCTGGATAGCGTTCGGCACGAAGTTGAACATCGCAATCCAGATAGGCATCTGGATGAGCATGGGCAGACAGCCGGCCATCGGGCTCACGCCGTATTTGGCATACTCCTGCATCATGGCCTGCTGCTTCTGCATCTGGTCGTCGGGGTTGTTGAACTGCTTGGTGGCCTCTTCGAGTTTCGGCTTCAGCACGCGCATCTTTGCCGACGACATATAGCTCTTCTTCACCAGCGGATAGGTGATGGCCTTCAGCAGCAACGTGATGAGAATCAGCACGATACCCATGTTCAGGCCGAAGCCCGTCAGCCAGTCGAAGACGTAGATGGTGAAGAAACGGTTGATCCAGCGCACGATGGGCCAGCCCAGATAGACGAGTTTCTTCATCTCGAGGTCCTTGCCGAACGTGCTCTCGGTCTCTACGGCCTGCAGCTTGCGGAAGTCGTTGGGACCGTAGTAGAACTCAAACTCCGAAGGAGTGCGGCCGCTGGGGTCGAAGAAAGTCTTCATCTTGGCCTCGAACTGCTTCAGGTAGCCCGAGCCCTTCTCCTGCGGAATGCTCGTCATCAGGGAATTTGCCTGGAAGTCGTTCTTCGCAATCATGATGGACGAGAAGAACTGATCTTTGAAGGCCACCCAGTCGAGGGCTTCCTCGATGGTGACGTCGCGCTTCTCGGAAGTCTCGTTGAGGTGGTCAGTGGAGCTGTCCTTTTCTTTGTAGGTGAGCGTGCAGTAGCGGTTCTCAAACATGAAACCGCGCTCCTGCTGCGGGCAGAGCTCCTGCCAGTTGACATCCATCGACTGTGTGGTGGGCGCAAACAGTCCGCTCATGCCTTCGGCGTGCATCTTCATGTGGAGCATGTAGTCGCGGCCGAGCTGGTAGTCCATCACGATGTACTTGCCTTCTCCGGCTGCTGCGGTGAAGGTGACGGTGGAATCGGTGACGTTGGCAGGCTCGAAGAAGAGGTCCTGCGTGGCGATGTTGCTCTCCTTGGCGGAAAGCATGTAGTTGAGCTGTTGCTCCTTACCGTTGAAGAGCGTCACGTCGGGGTTGCCCTTGCGGTCCTTGAAACCCTTCACGACGGCCTTCACCACCGTAGCACCCTTCGAGGAGAGCGTCAGCTCCACCTTGTCGTTCTTCAGCACGATGTCCTGTGCCGAACCCTTCAGGGCGTTGTGGAAGAGGGCTGTGGTGTCCTCTTCGGCTTTCTGCTTGGCGAGGGCTTCCTTCGCGGCGGCCTCGGCCTTTTGTTTCTTTTCTGCGTTCATACGAGCCACCTGTGCGATGGAGTCCTGCACGAAGGCAGCACGCTGTTCTTCCGCCGACGGGCGGTTGAAGTAGCTGAAGGCAATCAGCACGATGGCAATCAGGATGAATCCTGTGGTTGTGTTCTTATCCATATCTGTTTTTACTTTGTTTTTATCGCTTATTGATTTAATTTACTTTGTTTTTGTCGCTTTTAATTTAATAATGTGTCGTTTCAAACGTGCAAATTTACTGCTTTTTCCTGAAACTGGCAAAAAAAATGCCAAATTCCACAAAATAATTCTGAAATCTGTGTTTTTTCAAAGAAAAAGTGCGAGCATCGATGGTCGTTCGCTCGTTTTTTACTATCTTTGCCGCAGAAATAGTAAAGATATAGGATATGAAAAAGACATTTCTACTCATCTCAGCGCTTATGATGGCGCTCACAGGCCTGCAGGCACAAAACAGCACGAGCTCGCTCAGCACTCAGTCGCCGCAGTTGTTCCTGCCCCTGACGTTCTATAGCAGCGTTGCCCACGATGCGCTCTCGCTCGACGGCGACCCCTCAGAAGCCAGCAAGGCGCTGCTCGAGGTTTATCTGAACCGTCCCGACCTCGTGCAAGCTACCGAGTCGGAGCTGCGCGACGACTATGCGGCACCTGCCGACGAGATTGCCGACAAGCCTACTCCCGCACCGCTGCCCACCGTTGTCGATGTTCCGGCTCCCGTAGAACCCGAGACTCCCAACGTGGATGTAGAGGTGACGAAGCCCAACTTCTGGACTTTCAAGGGCGACGGCTTCCTGCAGTTCCTGCAGAACTACGTGTCGGGCAACTGGTATAAAGGTGGTGAGAGCAACTACTCGATGCTCTCGAGCCTCACGCTAGAAGCCAACTACAACAACAAGTCGAAGCTGAAGTGGGATAACAAGCTGGAGATGAAGCTCGGCTTCCAGACGTCGCGCTCAGATACGGTCAACAAGTTCAAGGCCAACGAAGACCTCATCCGTCTGACCTCGAAGTTGGGACTGCAGGCTTCGAAGCATTGGTACTACACGATTCAGCTGCTTGCCTACACGCAGTTCACACGTGGTCTGAAGCCCAACGACCTCCGCACCTATTCCGACTTCATGTCGCCTTTCAACCTCAACGTGGGTATTGGTATGGACTACAAGATGGAGTGGTTCAACAAGAAACTCACGGGAACGGTAAACATCTCGCCGCTGGCTGTGAACTATCGCTACGTGGACCGTACCATCTTCATGAACGGCGAGAAAGCCCAGTGGTTCCCCTCTAGGCATGGAGTCGAGGCCGACCACCATTCACTCACCGACCTCGGTTCGCAGTTCATCATCGATTTCACGTGGAAGATGGCCGAGAACATCTCGTGGAAGTCGCGCATGTATGGCTTCACCAGCTACAAGCGTGTGGAGTATGAATGGGAAAACACGTTCTCCTTTCAGTTCAACAAGTACATCTCCTCGAAACTCTTCATCCACCCGCGCTTCGACGACAACCGCCAGCGCGACGACCATCACGGCTACTGGATGTTCAAGGAGTACTTGTCGATTGGCTTCAACTACTCGTTCTGATGTACGACCGGTTGTTGCTCCGAAAAGAAACCGGCAACCGATGTTCGCCACAAAAAAGCAATGCCTCGCAAGATTTTGCGGGGCATTGTTATTGGTTGCTACTCGATGCGATGACCGGAATACTGCGGCAGGTGGAAGAAGTCGATGTTCTCGAAGACGCGCCTGACGGGGTTGATCTCGAGGAACGTCGTGCCTGCTGCCAAGCCGAGGTTACCGCTGAGGTAGGCAATCTTGTCGTCCATCGTGACATAGCCTTTCTGCTTCAGCATGCGCAAGGCAGCCAGGAAGGTGAACTCGGGTGAATTGGCATCCTGCTGGAAGACGGGAATCACGCCGTAGCTGAGGTTGAGCAGTCGCTGTGTCTTGTCGCGATAGCAGATGGCAAGGATGGGCTTCGGCCCGCGGAATGATGCGAGATAGCGCACAACCTCGCCAGTCATCGAGTCGGCAATGATGCCTGCCACACCCAGTCGGCGGGTGGAGTCGATGGCCGCATATGCCAGATATTCCTTCTGCGAGCAGTTGGGAGACAACGGGATGTCGAAGCCGCTCAGGCGCTGGCGGTCGCGCTCTGCTTGCTCGGCAATCGTCGACATCGTCTTCACCGCTTCTATCGGATACTTACCCGTTGCCGTTTCTCCGGAGAGCATCAGGGCATCGGTACGCATATAGATGGCGTTGGCGATGTCGGTGACCTCAGCACGCGTGGGACGCGGCTGAGTAATCATCGAGTGTAGCATCTGCGTGGCCACGATGACGGGCTTGCGGGCATGCACACACTTACGGATAATCTCACGCTGGATGCCTGGGATGCGTTCCAGCGGAATCTCGATGCCGAGGTCGCCGCGTGCAACCATGATTCCATAGCTGGCCTCGATGATCTCATCGATGTTGTCGACACCTTCCTGGTTCTCAATCTTCGAAATGATCTTGATGTCGCTGTTGTGCTCGTCAAGAATGTCCTGAACGGCCTTCACGTCGGCTGCTGAGCGCACGAAGGAATGGGCAATGAAGTCGATGTCTTGCTCGATGGCGAAGAGAATGTTGCTGCGGTCGCGCTCGGTGATGGCGGGCAGGTCGATGTGTACGCCCGGCACGTTGACGCTCTTGCGTGACCCCAGCACTCCGTCGTTCAGCACTTGTGCCACAATCATCGGCCCGGTGTTCTCCATCACCAGCATGTCGAGAGCACCATCGTCGAAGAGGATATGATCGCCCTCATGCACATCGCGGCAGAAGTCTTTGTACGACACATTCACGATGTCGTGAGTGGACTCCATCTCCGGTCGCCCGAAGATTTTCACCACGTCGCCCGTCTTGTAGCTGATGGGTTCCTTGACGGTGGTAGAGCGAACCTCAGGGCCTTTCGTGTCGATGAGGATTCCGATGTGCGGCGAAACGGCACGCACGTTTTTGATGACTTGCGTCATTCCTTCCTTCGTTGCATGGGCGGTGTTCATTCGCACCACATTCATGCCTTCGAAGAACAGCTTGCGCAGAAACTCCACGTCGCAGCGGAAGTCGCTGATGGAGCATACGATTTTAGTTTGTTTCATATTGGTGGCTTTTGTTGTTGTTCTCTGAATTGCCGGAGTCCTTCAGAGTATTCAGATTATTCTGAATTTTCTGAATATTCTGAATACTCTGAATTTTCTGATTATTCCGACTTGCCCGACTTTGTCCGAGCTACCTCCCAATCGGGTGGTTGAGCATCGGAACCTGCGAGTCGTTCAGGCCGAGTTCGCGCACTAGGGCGTCGCGCTCCATCATCGCGCGGGCAACGGTCTTCAGGCCCATAGCGGTGCAGATAAGGTAGATGTTCTCCGACACATAGCCGGCATCCATAGCACCATACTCGCGGTTGCCTCTCAACTTCGACAAATCGCTCACCAGCAGCAGGCAGACGGGAGCGTTGGCGGCAAACGGCTGGCGGCCGGCAACAGCCTTTCGCAAGTCGAGTTCGGTGATACGGGTGAGGGTGTTCTGCTGGGCATCGTAGCGCCAAGCACCGTCAGCGCGACAAACGTAGACGATGATGTCTTGTGCGTTCACCGCCGAGGGAGCCGTCAGGCGTTTCGACTCAGGACGGTTGATGCCGCATGCTCCCCACAGAATGTTAGAGAGTTCCTGATCGGTCAAAGGGTCGGCAGCATATTCGCGAACCGATTCGCGTTTTTGCAGTACGTCGACGAGCGACATATTGCTCTTCTTGTCGAACTTCGGGGCAGGCAGCTGCTGCACACTCTGAGCCATCATGCTCGTGCTGAGCATCATCATGAGGGCAAGGGTCAATAGTTTTTTCATTGTTGTCTGGTTTTTAGTTCACGAATTAAATAGTGTTGGTTGTTGATTATTGTCTGAGAAGCAGCATCTTCTGGCCGTTGGCGATGTAGATGCCGGGCGTGTGGACACTCTCCAGCTTGCGTCCCTGTAAGTCGTAAAGGGTGTCGGCGAGAGCGTTCTGATGCGGGTCGCTGAGTTCCACGATACCGCTGATGTCTGATTGAACCTGGGCAATCTCATCACGCGTGAGGGCGATGTCGTAGAGGCGGAAACCGCTGATGGTGCCGACGAAATCCACGTTGTCGGCTTTCACGTTGCTGTCCCACCACTGGGTGCGGCCGATGTAGTTGCGCGTGTCTGAGCCGGCCTCCGTCAGCTGGTAAGGCTCCGACTGGTTGGCGGTGCCTTCAGCATCGAGTTTTCCGTTCACATAAAGACACGTCTTCTTCGTGGCAGCATCGAAGGTCACAGCCAGCTGGTAGTCTTGATTCGTCTTCAGCGCAGTCTTGCCGTTCACCATCGTGGTAGACCCGTTGTTGTATTTGATGCCTGCCGAAAGCTGGTTGGCACGCAGGAACACGCTGTTGCCCGAGTTCACGCCGAAGTCGTAGAGTCGCGGCTGGTTGCTGAGTTGCTTGGCGTTGGCCGAAAGCAGAAAGGTGTAGGAGCGCAGACCGCTGAGCAGGCCCTCGGGCGCTTTACCATATTTGTTGGTGGCGAAACCCGATGCCGTGTTCTTGGTTTGGTCGAGGGCTTCGTCGTGCTGATAGCGCAGGTTGTTGGCGATGTCGCGGGGGTGAACCGTCACAATCCAGCTCTTTTCTGCCCGATGCGAATTGCCGTGAGGAATGAAAGTGGTCAGCCGGACCTGCGTTTCCGTTTCGGGCAGTTTTGCAATACCTTTCATAGAAAGGACTTTTTCGTCATCAGACGTCCAAGTGAGCTGCTTGCCGTTAGCCGTCGTTGTTGGCAACACAATGTCTGTATAGACATCAGTGGGCACCGTGATGGGCTGCAATGCTCCTTCTTCCATACTTTGTTCCAGGAAGGCGATGCCAGCGCTGTCGTCGTAGATGCGGTAGGTGTAGAGCATTCCCTTGAAGCCGCCTACCACCATTTTTTCAAGTTTCAGACCTTCAACTTCAAAACGCTGGTCGATGAGTCCGTTGCGATAGACGGTGAGCAATTTTGTCCATTCGTCGTAGTGAATAGCTGTGTTGAAAAGTCCCACTTTCGACATGTACGACTTGCCGTCGGTTCCCGTGCAGTCAATCTTCCAGGCATCCGAGGTGCAGAGCATGTTCTCGCTGCTGTAGGTCTGGTCGCCAATCTTCACGTAGGGCTTCAGTGTCTTCTTGTCGACACCATATTCCAGATTCCCCATCTTCAGCATTGTTCCACCGTAATTGTCGGCATCAAGGCTCCAGTTCAACAAGATGGTGAAACCATTTCCGTCTTTCTTCTCTCCTTCCTCCCAGGAGTCGATGACATATGGGCTATCGGGCGTTAAAGCTACAGCAGGCGAACCGCTACAGAGGGGGGCCAACGTTGGGAAAGCATCTGACGCTATCTCGCAATCCATGCGGATGTTGGTGGGGTAGCCGCTGGGGTAGTTTCTGTTCACCATCCAGTAGTAATAATCACCGTTCATCCAAAGGAGGCGTAGCTTGGAATCCTTTGCGCCAGGCATCATGAAGGGGCGCATGTTATTCTTTAACGAATTGCGTGTAACTTGTTCTGAACCAGACACTTTTCCGTCGTCGCCGACGGTGTATTTCCATATCTCGTAGACCCCGTCTTTGTTGTAGGTTCCGTTCTTGGTGGGAATCGAGAGGTAGAGGTCGTTGATGTTATCGGGGTCGAGGGCCATACCGCCCGAATAGCATCTCTCCGTAGAGTTCCAATTCTGGTGGAAGGCGTGTCCGGCATATTGCACCCAGGTGAGCTGCCACTCGCTACCCGTCCAACGACCGTACCAATAGACGTGTGTGGTCTTTGCATCATCGATGTGCGTGTAGGCAATGACGGGATGCTCGTCCTTGTCGAGTGCTATCTGCCACACCCAGTTGCGAATGCTGGCTGTCTTGTCGACAATCGTTGCAGGATAATTCGAGGCATAGCCGCTAGTCTTGTTCACGGCGAACGTGCCTTTGCTGATTTCGCTGAGCTGCTTACCATTGATGTCGCGCAGAAGGGGTCCGTTGCCCTTGTTGATGTCTATCACGTTGAAATACAACCAGTTAGGCTGTTCGTTATCGGGGTGGCCGGTGGTGTAGCAAAGGTATATTTTATCCTTGCCGTTGCTGTGATACTTCGCATAGGGTCGGGCGCCTGTCGACTGCACAATCTGCTTCGGTCCGAAGTCGAAGCGGCAGTTGTCGTCGGCATCGGGCATCGTCAGGCGGGCAATCGTCGGGTGCCAGTTGATGCCTCGCCAGCAGAGGTAGATGTGTTCGGGGTCGTCGCTGAGGATGAAGGGCGAGGGGTAGGTGGTGTTGTTCTGTGTGGTGAGGTATTTCTCCTCGCCCAGCTGCGTGATGTCGAGCGGCTTGCGTGAGATGCGATACCAGATCTTCGCCTCGTCGGTGTGGCGGGTATAGAAAATCATGATGCGCTCGTCGGGAAGCACGAGGAACGTAGGATTGTTGTGGTCGTCGGGTTGGAAATAGCTGCGCACGAGCACTTCCTCCTTGCTCTCTACGCCATCGGCTCCAACCTTCATCTGTGCCGCCTTCACGTTGCCGTGTACATCGATATAGCCCACGTAGGCTACACCTTTATAAAATAACGCGCGCGAATCAGCAAACCAACACCAGGCTCCCTCGTCGCTGACGACGGTGCCCTCGTAGCTGTCGTTGCTCTGAGCCAATGTGTTGCCAGCAATGAGCAATACTGCTGTCAAAGTCAATAAAAATCTTTTCATTCTATCTGTGTTATTTAGGATTTTCGGCAAAGTTACAAAAAAAATGGCAAGATGCATAAAAATAGGGGGAAAAAGTTTTGTAGGGCGGTGGAAAACGCATGATTATGTTGCCCAGTCTTCGAAGTCGAGCCATCCTTCCTCCCATGTGGCTTCGTCGGAGGTGGAGCCTGTAGCTGCCGACGTGCGCGACACAGAAAGTCCCAGCAGTCGGATGGGCCGTTGTGCCGAGTATTCCACTTCGGCCAGCAGCCTTTTGGCGAGCGGTAGGATCTGGTCTTTCGTCGTCAGCGTGTCAGCTACGGTGAGGCTGCGCGTGATCTGCACGAAGTCGAAGTATTTCACCTTCAGCGTCAGCGTGTGGCCTTCGAATCCTGAACGGGCAATACGCTCAACCAACTCCATCACCGTGTGATAGAGCTCAATGATGACCGCCGACGTTTTGTAGAGGTCCTCGAGGAATGTTTGCTCGCAGCCCACCGACTTACGCTCGCGTTCCACGATCACCTCACGATTGTCGATGCCTCGTGCGAAGTCATAGTAGACTTGTCCTGCTTTTCCAAATACCTCCGTGAGATGCTGCAACGACACTTGGCGTAGCTGCTCGCCTGTGTAGATGCCCATGTGGTGCATACGCTCGGCAGTCTTCGGGCCAACGCCCCAGAAACGCTCGACGGGTAGCTTGGCGATGAACGAGCTGGCGCGGTCGGGGTGTATGACGAACAGGCCGTCGGGCTTGCGATAGTCGGAAGCTATCTTCGCCAGAAACTTGTTGTAGCTCACGCCGGCCGATGCCGTGAGCGATGTGGCCTCGCGAATCTTCTGTTTGATTTCCATCGCGATGTCCTGAGCCAACTCGATGCCCGCCCGATTGTTGGTGACATCGAGGAAAGCCTCGTCGAGCGACAGCGGTTCCACCAAATCAGTGTATTCATGGAAGATGGCGTGCACTTGTTCCGAAACTTGCTTATAGACCTTGAAGCGGGGCGGCACCACCAGCAGATGCGGGCAGAGTCGCTTGGCTACCACTACCGACTGGGCGGAATGAACACCATACCGGCGGGCTTCGTAGCTGGCTGTCGAGACCACGCCTCGCTCTCCGTCGAAGCCCACGGCGATGGGTATTCCGCGCCATTCAGGATGGTCTCTCTGCTCAACGGAGGCAAAGTAGGCATCCATGTCGATATGGATAATCTTTCGCATGTATTTTTGAAAAATATTTGCAAAGATAGCAAAAACGCGCGAAAAAACTTGCAGAAATAAAATCTTTTCACTATTTTTGCCCATTGAAAATCAAACTATCAAAGAAAACAGGCATTTAATCATTCACTTAAACAACATTGACTTATGACTTACAAGATTGTAGACGTCGAGGGAATCGGCGAAGTTTATTCAGAGAAGCTTGTGAATGCAGGCATCAAGACAGTTGACCAACTCCTCGAAAAGGGATGCAAGCCCGCAGGCCGCAAAGAGCTGGAAGAGGCTACCGGCATCTCCGGCAAGCTCATCCTCACATGGTGCAACCACGCCGACCTGATGCGTATCAAGGGCATTGGCCCGCAGTTCTCCGAACTTCTCGAGGCTGCCGGTGTTGACACCGTGAAGGAATTCCGCAACCGCGTGCCCGCCAACCTCCAGCCGAAACTCGAAGAGGTGAACGCCGAGAAGAAACTCGTGAGACGTGTTCCCAGCTTGAAGGAAGTCGAGAAGATGGTTGCTCAGGCCAAGGAATTGGAGCCCGTGATGGAGTACTAATCTTCTGAAACAACAGCATGAAAAATGGGGCGAAATCATCAATTCGCCCCTTTTTTGTGGCCTAAAAGACTGAAAATTAGGCACTTCTGCACTTTTTTAGGCAAAAAAAAGCAAATAAATTTTCATATCACGCGAAAAACTTGTATCTTTGCATCCCAAAACTAAAGAACATAGTATTAGTTATCAAATTTAGAGAAAGAATAGACAATGACGAAAGCAGACATTATCAACGAGATAACAGTTGCCACCGGCCTGCAGAAAAGAGACGTGGCCGTTGTGGTTGAGAGTTTTATGGAGACGATTAAGAAGAGCCTTCTGGAGAAGCATGACAATGTGTACCTCAGAGGCTTCGGCAGTTTCATCATCAAGCATCGCGCTGCCAAGACTGCCCGCAACATCAAGAAGAATACCACTATCACCATCGACGCTCACGACCTTCCCGGCTTCAAGCCCGCCAAGAGCTTCGCTGAGCAGATGAAAGGCTAAGAAATAGAATTCAAATACATAAACATCACTTTTTAAATCAATTAGAATTATGCCAAACGGTAAAAAGAAAAAGGGCCACAAGATGGCTACGCACAAGCGTAAAAAAAGACTGCGTAAGAATAGACATAAGAGCAAATAAGTCTGTTCTGTAACAAAGTGCGATGGGTGATGGATGTTAGGTGTCGGCTAAAAACAGCTATGCAAACCACCAACACCCATTGCCCACAATTTTTGATTAAACTATATCAAGGAAAGAAATGACCAGCGAAGTTGTAATTGACGTCCGACAAAAAGAGATATCGATTGCCCTGCTGGAAGATCAGAGACTCGTAGAGTATCAGAACGAACCACGCTCGGCATCATTCTCCGTCGGCAACATCTACATGGCAAAGGTCAAGAAGCTTATGCCTGGGCTCAATGCCTGTTTCGTAGATGTCGGCTATGAACGCGACGCCTTTCTTCACTACCTTGACTTAGGAAATCAATTTAACTCTTACGAAAAGTATCTCAAGCAGGTACAAAGCGACAGGAAGAAGCTTTTTCCTTTCAGCAAGGCCACACGCCAACCCGATCTGAAGAAAGACGGCAGCGTGCAGACCACTCTGAAGGTTGGGCAGGAGGTGTTGGTTCAGATTGTGAAGGAGCCCATCTCCACCAAGGGACCTCGTCTGACGGGCGAGCTCTCGTTTGCAGGACGCTACCTCGTCCTGATCCCCTTCAACGACAAGGTGTCTGTATCGTCGAAGATCAAGAGCGGCGAGGAGCGTGCCCGCCTGAAACAGCTCATCCACAGCATCAAGCCCAAGAACTGCGGTGTCATCGTGCGCACTGTAGCCGAAGGGAAGAGAGTTGCCGAACTCGACGCAGAACTCAAAGTATTAAATCGTCGGTGGGAAGACGCCATCCAGAAAGTGCAGAAGACACAACAGCGACCCCAGCTCGTGTTTGAAGAGACGGGTCGCACGGTAGCACTCCTGCGTGACTTGTTCAACCCCACTTACGAGAGCATCCACGTCAACGACGACGAAGTATTCGAAGAGGTTAGGAACTACATCTCACTCATTGCACCCGACAAGGTAGGTATCGTGAAGCGATACAACGGCAAGGTGCCCATCTTCGACAACTTCAACGTCACCAAGCAAATCAAGTCGAGCTTTGGCAAGATTGTAAACTACAAGCATGGCGCCTATCTCATCATCGAGCACACCGAGGCCTTGCATGTTGTGGACGTAAACAGCGGCAACCGCACCCGCTCAGCTGAAGGACAAGAGGCGAACGTACTGGAAGTGAACCTCGGCGCTGCCGACGAACTGGCACGCCAGCTCAGGCTCAGGGATATGGGAGGTATCATCGTCGTAGACTTTATCGACATGAACCTTGCCGAAGACCGCCAGATGCTCTATGAGCGCATGTGCAAGAACATGCAGCAGGATCGCGCCCGCCACAACATTCTTCCTCTGTCGAAGTTCGGACTGATGCAAATCACACGCCAGCGTGTGCGCCCGGCTATGGACGTAAGCGTCGAAGAGACCTGTCCCACTTGTTTCGGCAAGGGCACCATCAAGTCGAGCATCCTCTTTACAGATCAACTTGAGAGCAAGATTGACAACCTGGTCAACAAGATTGGAGTCAAGAAATTCTACTTGCACGTACATCCCTATGTAGCGGCCTACATCAATCAGGGCTTCATGTCCCTGAAGCGCCGCTGGCAGATGAAGTACGGCATGGGTGTGAGAGTGGTCTCCTCACAGAAACTCGCTTTCTTGCAATACGAATTCTACGATGCCAACAAGCAGTTCATCGACATGAAAGAAGAAATCGAGACGAAGTAGGGGAGCGTGCTGCTCACCACACAAACACTTAAAGGCTGCAACACAAGGAAGCGTTATTCCTGCGTTGCGGTCTTTTTTTTAGCCCCCCTGTCGTCCCCCGAGGGGGATATACTCTTTCCCCACTGTAGGGGCAGACCCCCGTGTCTGCCCGAATAATAACGATTCTCCTGCCAACATGTTATAACCTCAAATCGGCCATTAGGCCATTTCTAATGTAGGGACGCGTAGCGGATATACCGAGAGGCGTGTAAAAATGACTGTCACAATTGTCACAATTGTCACAAATGGGGTACCGACATTATTGGGGGAACTCTCTTTCTTAATCTTCGGGAATTAACTCCCTGGGATGTGCGACGAACATCGTGGCACTATGCTCCTCGAGGAACGGGCGGTCGCGGAAACCCCACAACACGCTTATGCAAGGCAGGGCGGCGTTGCGCGCCGTGAGGATGTCAACATCGCTGTCGCCCACATAGACGGCCCCCTCAGGACCTGCGCCCAGCTGGTGCAACGCTTCCAAGACTGCGTCGGCAGCGGGTTTCTTCCTGATGTGCTCGTTCTCGCCGATGGCCACCTCCACCAAGTTGCCGAAGTAGTGGCGGCACAACGCTTGCGTAGCCTCCATGAACTTATTGCTCACCACCGCCACGCGGCAACCCTTCTGGCGCAGGGCCTGCAGCATTTCCATGATTCCCTCGTAGGGCTTTGTGGTGTCTTCGCTATGCTCAAGATAATAGCTGCGAAACGATTGCAACACCGCCTCGCGCCTCTCATCGCTGGTACCTGAGGGAACGGCACGTTCAATCAGCTTCGCCACTCCGTTGCCCACAAACCGCCTCACCTCGTCGATGGTGCGTTCGGGCATTCCATTCACCTTTAATGCGTGGTTACAACTTGCCGCAAGATCGCCCAGCGTGTCGAGCAATGTGCCGTCGAGGTCGAAGATGTATGTTTGGTATTTCATGCTATGAATCTGCATATTTTGCTTTCAGTGTGCAAAAATACAAAAAATATTTTGCATTTCGCTCACTTATTCGTACCTTTGCGACCAAAGTCGCGAAGATAAATCAATATCAACAATGAAAAAGAAACAGAAATCCATTTATCTGATGTCGGGAATAGGCTGCTTGCTGCTGTTTTGCGCCATTCTCGCCTATTTCTTCCTAACGCCCCTGAGCAAGAGTGGGCAGACGGAATACCTATATGTCGACAACGACGACACGGTGGACTCCGTATTCGTGAAGCTCTCACGCATCGGCAACAACCACGCCATCAGCGGCATGAAGACACTCATCCGCCACAGCGGCTATGCCGACAACATTCGTTCTGGACGCTACGCTATTGACGACAACGACTGCGCGCTCACGGTGTTCCGCCGCCTGAAGAACGGCCAGCAGGAGCCTCTCAACCTCACCATTCCTTCTGTGCGCACCGTCGACCGTCTGGGTGCTGAGCTCTCGAAGAAGCTCATGCTCGACAGCGCCACCATCGTTGAGGCTCTCACCGACACCGCTACGTGTCAGAAATACGGCTACGAGCCAGCTACCATCGCCTGTATGTTCGTGCCCAACACCTACGAGCTGTATTGGAATGTGGGCCTCGAGAAGTTCCTCGACCGCATGAAGAAGGAGAGCGATGCCTTCTGGAAGGGCGACCGCCAGGCAAAGGCCGACAAGATGGGCCTCACGCCCGTGGAGGTCATCACGTTGGCGAGCATCGTGGATGAGGAAACCGCCAACAATGCCGAGAAGCCCATGATTGCCGGCATGTACCTCAACCGCCTGAACTTGAGGAATGGCGAGTACCCCAACGGCATGCCCTTGCAGGCCGACCCCACCATTAAGTTTGCGTGGCAGAAGTTCGAGTTGAAGCGCATCTACAACAAGCTGCTTTCCATTGACAGCCCTTACAACACTTATCGCCGAGCCGGTCTGCCGCCGGGACCCATTCGCATTCCCACCGTTGCTGGCATCGACGCCGTGCTGAACTACGCCCACCACAACTATCTCTACATGTGTGCGAAGGAAGACTTCAGCGGCACCCATAACTTCGCCGCCACCTATAGCGAGCATCTGCAGAATGCCGCCCGCTACTCGAAGGCGCTGAACAGCAGGGGCATCCAGTGATGTTGTAGGAGAATTAGTACATTCGACATAACGACAGGGGGCGTAACGATTTGTTACCCCCCTGTTTGTGTGAATGGTGAACGCTTCGTTCGCGTCATTGTCGTTTATGCCGTCTTGCTCGGATGGTTGCTCAAAAACTCTTGGCTCTTCATATACTTCTGGCTTGCGGTGTCGAGCGTGCAGTAGCCGCGACTTACCCACTTGCGGAGTTGGGAGTTGCCGTTGCCGCTGATGCCCTGTGCTCGACGCACGATGTTGAGGTCGTCGAGGGTGAACGTGTCGGGCAGCAGTTCCATGAGGTTGCGTCGCCCAGGCACCACGATGGCTTGGTCTTTCTCCATCGCCCGCCGCATTCTCTCACCAAAAATCCACATCTTGCACCACATGTCGTAGTGGAACGACCAGCGCACGAAGTTCTCGATGTCGCGCGACCACCTCCTGTCGTTGAGCAGATAGAGCACCATGCCTCGCTTGAAGGCCGAGAGGGTGGCGCGATAGGAGAGTTCGCGATAGGTGTCGTCGTCGGCAAGTGAAGTGAACATTCGGTTTTCCTCAATCATTTTTGCGGCCAGCAGGTTTGCTTTCTTGCAGACGATGAGGCCTGTGGCATCGTTGAGATGTTCGACAGAGGCCTTCACCTGCTGCTGGAAAGCTTCGTCGTAGGAGCCGTAGACTGGCATGCGGTCGTCGTCGGTGTAGATGGTGCTAAACGAGATGCGCGAGAGTGTTCCGTCGAGCATGGAGTCCTTGAAGAAGTTGCGGCACTTGCCCGGCGTTGTCGACGCATTCCAGTTCCATCGCACTTCCACGCATTCGCTTACCGACTTGGTTCCCACGCGCTCTTGGCCGTATTCGCCGCAGTCGTAGGCCAAGCGCAGAATCTCGGTCACGTTGTTTCCCTTGCCGTTGGTCTTCAGCTGGTTGAGCAAGCCAATCTCATCCATACGGCTGTAGAGGAATCTTCCTCCGGCATCGGCCATGAGTTGTACGAAAGCCGCGGGCGTCATATCCGATTTCACCCATTGCACGGCCAACCCTCTGGGGCGATCGGGCTTCTTTTCGTTGGCGGGGCAGGTGTCGTATTCCTCTTTGTATTCTTGCATCAGACGGCGGTTTTCGGTATCACGCTCCTTGATGTCGGCCATGATGGCGTTGATGGGTTCGTTGACGCACGATTTTCCGCTCGACATCTCAGCCACCAGCACATTCATGAACGTTGGCTCGACGAGGGCGTTGTCGTTGTAGCGGAACTTCACGCCCTTGCAATGGGCACCTAAAGCCGGGAATACGGCCATCGCTACAGCTGGCTTCAGTTCGTCGGGCACGTTCAGGGTGATGAGGCGCATGAACTTCGTCAGTCGGCGCGGCATCTTGGGCGGTTGTGCCGCATTCACTCCGTTGGCCATGATGGCCGTCTCAACTTGTTGCTGCCGCCGTGCTTGGTCGAGTGCACGGCTGACGAGTTCGGGCACCGCCTTTGTTTGCGGGCGGTTGCAGGCCGAGCGAAGGGTAGAGAGGAATTTCTGCTCTTCCTCACCATATCGGGGCATCACCCGGGCAATCCATTGCGGGTCGTCGTTGCAAACGTAGCGCAGGAAGCATGCCATCGTGAAGATGAAGTTGTTGCGGGCTCCTTGGGCAGGCACACCGCCGAGCTGCTCCTCCATTGCCCGCACGATCTGCGGATAGGGGATGCCGTCGAAGTCGTCCTCGTAGACCGCAGGCTCGTCGGCAGTCGGGGGCAGGGGCGCAGAAATCGCATTGTCCTTTGTCACAATTGTCACAGCACTTTCGGGCACAACGGCTTGGCGCTCCTTGAAGAGTTCCTCTTCGTCGTAGTAGAGCACATAGTCGCGACCCACGAGGAACGAGCAGCGAGCCAAGTCTTTCACGCAACCGTCGTAGCTGTCGTCGGCCAGCTGCCCAGCCATCCATTGCTGAGCCTCGGCGAGCGACATTCCCTGCGGCACTTCGAATACCAGGCGGATGCCCTCACCACTGGGTGAGACGTGAGCCAGGCATATGCCCAGCTCGGCTTCGCGGCCCGCCACTTTGTTGATGTAGTAGACACGAGGGTCGAGCGGCAGATGGTCGGCATCGTAGATGGAGAGCCCGCTGGGCACCGCCGACTGATTGTGGCGATAGCCGTCGGAGAACGAAGCGTGGAAGCACACCACGGGCAGGTTGTCGGCTTTCAGCTGCGTCTTCAGCTTCTCGAAGTCCTCGCGCGTGAGCGTACCATTTTTAACTTCTTCCAGCCTGCGGGCAATCTCCCGGCAGGTGTTGGCAACTTGCTGGCTGTCGAGCGCAGCGTTCAGGAGCTCAGGCGTGCAGGGTTGCATCTGAGCGGGAGTCAGAATTGACTTTGAAAATGAAAATGTTGTTTTATTCATGCTTGTCGTTTTTTGTTTTGTTCGTAGAATGTGTTAATCATCTCATGTCATCGGCCGAATGACAATGCAAATTTACGAAAACATCCTTATACCCCCAAGCATGAAAAAAGCCGTTGGAATGTTCGTTGGAACGTTCGAACGGCAATGGAATGTCGGCATTGGAAACTCCCTCTTTTCGGCTCTTTCCAGAGGCGTCAGCGGTAGCCGATTCGCGGTCGCAGGATGCCTCGAAGCTCGGTGGCGGCACTCACTTGTCGCCGGTAGGCGGTGCCTGAGCCGCGCCAGTTGCTGAAGGGCAGGTTGGCATAGTCGGAACATTTGCTCACGCTGTCGTAGTCGCAGTAGCACTTCAGTCCGCTGTCCTCGCCGAAGCCCCATGACTGCATCTTGCGGCAGAGGTCGCGCAGGTCGTTGCTGGGCACGTTATAGTCGAACGTGAGTATGCTCAAGATGCCTGCCCACTGGTTCTTCTGAGATATAATAAGGTTCCCGCGCGCGTTCCTCATCTCTAAGAGTTCGCGGATGGCGGCTTTCATGGCCTTCTCGCGGTCGGTAGGATTGATGGTCGGAACCAAGGCCTCTATCCGCTTGATGGGCTCTGTGTCGCCCTCGCGGCCCCATTTCTTGATATTTACGCGGCCTTTCAGAATCATCAGCACGATGCCCGAGAGGAGTTGGTTGAGGTATTTGCGCGGCACGTGTTTGTAGTACACCTCGCGCAGGAAGTCGACGGGGTCGCTCAGGAACTTGTCGTAGAGCTGATAGGGGAACGCCCGCAACTGCTGTTCCAGCTCGTCAAGGCGGTTGTCGTAGGTGTAGTGGCTGTCCTCAAGGCCTTTCTGCCTTAGCGCCGTGGGGTGGTCGAGGAACAGGTAGCGAGCCACCAGGTCGCGGTTCTCGTGGCGCATGAGCATGCCTTTCTGATGGCTCAGCTTTTGGGCTGCGGCCTGCAATGCCGCATTGCCCTGCGCTTTCAGCAGGCGCTCTATGCGAAAGCGGGCACGAATCATGTCGCGACTCATATCGTAGAGGTTCGACTCCAGCAATTCCTTCGTCAGCTCTTCCAAACCATTGTCGCCAGGGGCGGCAGGGGTCTCCAGCCCGTCAATCAGGTCGGCGGTCAGATCGTCCAGCTGCTCCAGCCGTTTGGGGATGAGTGGCAACCCGTCGTAGTGCCAGCCAACGTAGGCGCTGTTGTCGAAAGGGTCATAGTCCCAGTCGATAGCCTCTACCTCGCACTCTACGGTGAGCACGGGCGGTTCCGGGTTGCTCTCTACCACCACGCCGTGCAACCGCTTCCGGCCAGAGCCCTTCAAGGCCTGATGAACGATGTCGAGGTCGGGCACGGCCACATAGCCCACATGCAGCCTTCCCTCGCGTGCACGGATGGCCAGCGGGTCTTTCATGTTCTCAGGGTGCGGCTGCAGCACCAACTGCTTTCCCACGGCTCCGGCAGCATATTCCTTCCAGTGGCTGCGCACATCCCAGTGGTATAATCCCACTACATCGAATCGTATTTTTTCCATAGTGATTGCAAAAATACTGTTTTTTTCATATCGACTGCAAAGATACAAATAAGTAGGCGAATGCCCAAATTTTTCGGTGTGACAATTGTGACAATTGGACAGTCGAATTTTGCACGCCTCCGCACGCGTGCTGCCCACGAGTGTGACAATTGTGACAATTGGACAGTCGATTTTTGCACGCCTCAGAAAATGGGGAGGCGAAGAAAAATAGTAAACAAATAAATATAAATATATAAATATGTATATATAATTATATGATGATTATTATTGTAATGATGATGATTGTTATGATGAAGATTGCGTTGATGATGATTAATAAGATTATTTAATATGATAATTCTTATTTAATAAATATTCAATAAATATACTTGTTCTTTGTATATTTATCCCCCCCGCCAGCCGATGTGCGTAAAAAAATGACTGTCACAATTGTCACAATTGTCACAGCCTCAGTAAAGGACGCCGTGAAACTATCCTACGTCAGTCTAAAGCATATCTCCGTATCGGCTAAAGCATATCTCCGTATCGGTTAAAGCATATCTCCGTATCGCCCAGAGCATATCTCCGTATTGACTAAAGCATATCTCCGTATCTGCCCCTACGGTAGTTTGTATTCTCATTTTCACTATCTTTTACCTGCGGTATTAGATGCTCTCGCACGAGAAAAAAAAGAAAAGCGCTTTTTCTTTTTGTTTTCTCCTCACTTATTCGTATCTTTGTAAGTTGAAACGAAAAAGATATGTATATACCACCATTTACAATAACGGATGAAATTACGTCGCTCATAGCAGGCTTTGCAGGAGATGGAAGAAAGTGACCAGAAAAGTGACCAGAAAAGTAACCAGAAAAGTAACCAGAAAAGTAACCAGAAAAGTGACCAGAAAATTCTCTCCGCATTGCGTCATAACCCCTTCATGACCATTCGTGAATTGCAGGGAGTGACGGGACTTTCTGAAAGCGGTGTAAAGAAGATTATCCGTCAATTGAAGGGAGAAGGGTTAATTCGCCGTGTAGGCGGTGATAAAGGTGGTCATTGGGAAATATGATGAATAGCGAACTATTGAATGACTTGAACGACAGCCAGCGGAAGGCCGTGGAGTATTGCGACGGACCACAGCTGGTGATAGCGGGTGCGGGCTCAGGCAAGACGCGCGTGCTGACGTATAAGATTGCCTACTTGTTGCAGCAGGGCATGCGGCCGTGGAACCTGCTGGCGCTGACGTTTACCAACAAGGCCGCCAATGAGATGAAGCAGCGCATTGCAAAGCTCGTGGGGCAGGAGGCTGCCTCGCGCCTGCAGATGGGCACGTTCCACTCGGTGTTCTCGCGTGTGCTGCGCGTGGAGGCTGAGCTCATCGGCTTCAACTCCAATTTCACCATCTACGACGAGGCCGACTCGCGGTCGCTCATCAAGTCGCTGGTGAAGGAGATGAACCTCGATGAAAAGGTGTACAAGCCTGCCTCGGTGCATCACCTCATCTCGATGGCGAAGAACCACCTCATCTCGGCTGCCGAGTATGCTGCCGACGCCGAGGTGCAGCAGCGCGACAGCTATGCGAAGGTGCCCGAGACGGGCCGCATCTTCCTGGCCTACGAGCAGCGTTGCCGCCAGGCGAATGCGATGGACTTCGACGACCTGCTGGTGATGACCTACCGCCTTCTGCGCGACCACCGCGAGGTGTTACAGAAATATCAGCTGCGATTCCAATACATCCTCGTCGATGAGTACCAGGACACGAACTACGCCCAGCAGCAGATTGTGTTGCAGCTCTCGCGCGAGCATCAGCGCGTGTGTGTGGTGGGCGACGATGCACAGAGCATCTATGCCTTTCGCGGTGCAAACATTGACAACATTCTGAACTTCCAAACCATATACCCCGATGCGCAGCTTTTCAAGCTGGAGCAGAACTACCGTTCCACGCAACGCATCGTGCAGGCCGCCAATAGCCTGATCAAGAAGAACGAGCGGCAGATTCCGAAGGACGTCTACAGCCGCAACGATGAAGGCGAGAAGCTGGTGCTGAAGCGGGCATACTCCGACAAGGAAGAGGCATCCATCGTTTGCAAGGACATCAAGACCATCCGGCGCAAGGAGAACAGCGAGTATAGCGATTTCGCCATCCTCTACCGCACCAATGCGCAGAGCCGCACCTTTGAGGAGGAGATGCGCCGACAGGGCATTCCCTACCGCATCTACGGCGGTCTGAGCTTCTATCAGCGCAAGGAAATCAAGGACATCATCGCCTACTTCCGGCTGGTGTGCAACCCCGACGACGAGGAGGCTATGAAGCGCATCATCAACTATCCGGCACGCGGCATCGGCAACACCACCGTGCAGAAGATTGGTGCAGCGGCCACGGAACATGAGGTGAGCTACTGGCAGGTGATCAGCGATGCACGACGCTACGGACTCGACGTGAACCGCGGTACGCTCTCGAAGCTGCAGGCCTTCATGGCGTTGATGAGTGGTTTTATCACCAAGCTGCGCACCACCGATGCCTACGAGCTGGGACGAGAGATTATCCGCGAGAGTGGCATCTCGGCCGACCTCTTTGCCGGCAAAGACCCCGACGACGTCTCGCGCCAGCAGAACCTCGAGGAGTTCATGAACGGCCTGCAGGAGTTCGTCGACACACGCCGCGAGGAAGGCCGCGAGGGTGAGGTGTTCCTGCCCGACTTCCTGCAGGAGGTGTCGCTGCTCACCGACCTCGATAGCGACGACGGCAGCGAGAGCCGTGTGGTGCTGATGACGATTCATGCCGCGAAGGGATTGGAGTTCCCGACGGTGTTTATCGTGGGAATGGAGGAGAACATCTTCCCAAGCCCGATGTCGTGTAATTCGCTTCGTGAACTGGAAGAGGAGCGCCGTCTGCTGTATGTGGCCATCACGCGAGCCGAGCGACATTGCATCCTGACGTGTGCGAAGAACCGCTGGCGCTTTGGCAAAATGGAGTTCGATACACCCAGCCGATTCCTGCGCGATATAGACCCCTCGCTGATGACTATTGAGGGCAGCTTCGAGGGGGGCGACTACGAGCACAACCGCAGCTATACCGGCACCCACGAATGGGGTGGGGGCTATGGTGGTCGCCGACCAGGTGCCTTGGGTCGCATGCAGAACTCACGACCAGTGGCGTCGCAGTTCATGGCCGATGAGAAGCCGAAGATCACTTCGCCACGTCGTCCAGAAGCCGCCGTCGACCCGTTCACCGAGAGTTTCAAGCGTCAGCTGGCTGCTTCGGGCGGCAACATGCGGCGTGTCAGCGAAGCGTTGCGGAATGGTGGGCGTGCGATGCCAACAGGCTCCGATGCCTCTCGTGGTTCAGCGACTGATGCCTCGCGTGGAGCGGGCTCTTCCGCAATTGGTGCCACTCATTCGTCTTCATCTCCAGCCGCATCAGCTCAGGGTGCAGCCCCTCTCGCCGAAGGCAACATCATCGAGCATCAGCGCTTTGGTGTGGGAACCGTCATCAAGGTGGAGGGTACAGGTGAGAACACCAAGGCTACGGTGGACTTCCGCAACGTTGGCACAAAGCAACTTCTCCTGAAGTTCGCAAGATACACAATCATAGGATAAAGGAGGGGTGTCGCACCATTTGTGACAATTGTGACAATTGTGACAGTCTTTTTTACACGCTTCTCACGCGTGCCTCTCAATGTGTGACAATTGTGACAGTCTTTTTTACACGCTTCTCACGCGTAGGGGCAGACCCCCGTGTCTGCCCGAACAATTATGAATCCCCGAACAACAAAACGGGCAGACACAGGAGTCTGCCCCTACCGAGGGTGTATTAAAGTGCCTCGTCGTCGGGCCGTTCTATTTGCCTTACGTCCGACGCTTTCTGCTTCGCCTTCGGAATATGCTTTTTCTTTTTCAACCACGCTTGCTTGCGTTGCTCATATTCCTCGCGGTGTCGTTCAAGATAGTTGTCGGCCATGATGTGATAAGGGCTGATGGATAAGCTCTGATGTGATAAAGACTGATAGATAATGTCTATCGCACTACTTGAACTTTCCGTAGATGACGCTGAGCTGGATGGGCTTGTAGGGATTGTCGCTACCACCCACAAGGCGTGTGCTGCTGAGCTCCATCGAGTGAGAAATCTTCACAATGACGCTGGAGGAGGTGGTGACGTCCACGGGCACAAGCACTACCTTGTTCCAGTTTGCCGACTGGCGGTTCTTGTTCATCGCCGAGATGAGTGTGGCAATGTTGCTATACACATAGGTGTTGTTGCCCGTTGCGCTGGGCGACGTTGCCAGATACGATGTTCGGTTGTTGATGAGACGGTTGTTCTCGAAGAACGAGTAGAGGCTGTCCTTCGGGATGAGCAACAGCTGCGAGGGTGCCGGCAGGTTGTAGTTGCTGTGCTGGGAGTCGTTGATGCGCGGCAGAACAAGCTTTGCAGAGCTCAGCGAGTCAGCAGCATGTCCTTTCAGAATGTCGTCGACGGGCAGCGTGAGCTCGGTGAAGAGTCCTGCGGGCGTCTTCAGATAAGTGCAGCTGTTGTCGGCGGCGAAGGTCTTCATGTGCTCGTCGTTGTTCTCGATATTCGTGGTCTGCAACACCTCTTCGGTACCACCGAACTCAATCAGTGCGTTAAAGACGGAATCCTCGCTCGCCACACGGAAGTAGACGATGAGCTTGCTGGTGAAGATGTTCGCCATTGAGCCAATGCCGCCCGTGCTCTCGAAGTAGAAGCCCGGCACCACGTTCTTGATGAACTTCAGCTGGTCGGAGAAGTTCGCGCGGTCCTTATACAGGGAGTTGATGATGTACGAGCCGTAGTTGTTGTAGTGGTTGCCGTCGCGGTCGGTGTAGGCATCGTTCAACTGAATGCAGATGTTCGGCGTGTAGCTACTGCTATTGCGCGTTGTCTGGCTGAGGCTCTGGTCGGCGAGCGTGTAGGCTCTCTCCTTCACGATGCCGCCCTGCCGCAGATAGCCTTCCTTCTTCGGGTCGAAGTTGGAGTAGTAGCGCTGGTTCTCGAGCATGGGCTTCGACATCTCGTAGGCCGTCACCTTCATCGTTGATAGCGAGTCACCGTAGAATTTGGTGAAGAACAGGCGTATCTCGCACGAGTCGGCAATGATCTTTCCGTCGAGTCGGCTGGCAATGCTGTCGGCTGCGGGGAAGGTGCGTGCATAGTCTTCAAGGGTGCAGAACTGCGTCATGAAGTTACCCTTGATGACATTGCCCGTCTCGGGATCACGAATGGTGCCGAGATAGCCGTAGGTGGAGCGGGAATAGACGGAGTCGGCAACGAGCGTGCGGGAAGAAACCTTGAACGTGTCGGTGGTGACATCAAGGTTGTCCATGTCATGAATGAGTGATGTGCCGATTTCGTTTGTTGTGTCGTCGCACGACGAGAGGATAAACATCGTGAGCATAACGCCCACAAGATATTTCAATTTCATATCTTATTGATGATGCTTTTTTGTTGTTTTATATGTAATCAACCAACGTCTGTTTTATATGTAATCAACCAACGTCGGGTTGTGTGCTGCTGCGCTTACTCTTCGTTTGGTGAGAGCTGCTCGTAGAACTGCTGGTAGGCACCGCCGAAGTCTTCGCCGGGATAGCTCAGCAGCGGACATCCCTTCTGGGTAGCGTATTCAATCAGCGTCTTGTTCACCTCGGGCCCAGCCTCGATGATGCCGTCGCTGTAGTCGATGGCCAGCTTGCCCAGCTCCATGAAGTCGAACTGCTCCTTGTAGGGCTGCAGCATCTCGGCGTTGGCATCGCGGAACTCGATGCAGCGCTTGAAGTTGTCGCCCAGCGTGCCCTTCGGCTGGTCTTGGAACAGCGAGCTGACAACCTTCGTGTTGGCAAAGGCAGGCTCGTCGCGATAGGCGGTCTTCACGTAGAGAGGAATGACGGCGCTCATCCAGCCCTGACAATGTATGATGTCGGGCGACCAGCGCAGCTTCTTCACGGTTTCGAGCACGCCGCGGGCAAAGAAGATGGCACGTTCACCGTTGTCGGCATACTCCTGTCCCTGTTCGTCGACCGTCATCTGACGCTTCATGAAGTAGTCGTCGTTGTCGATGAAGTATACTTGTATGCGAGTGTTGGGAATGGTGGCGACCTTGATGAGCAGCGGCTGGTCGGTGTCGTCGATGATGATGTTCATTCCCGACAGGCGGATCACGGGATGCAGATTCCCCCTGCGCTCGTTGATGTTACCCCATTTGGGCATGAAGGTTCTAATCTCATAGCCTCCTTCTTGGATTCTGTGAGGTACTTCTTTACCCATGACCGACATCTCGCTCTCTGGAACGTATGGGAATATCTCCTGATTGATGTACAATACTTTCTTTGCCATAGTCAAATTGATTGAATACGCAAAGGTACTAAAAAATATTGAGATAATAAAAAAGAAAAAAGGTAAAACCATAAAATGTTGAATTTTTTATGGTTTTTTACCTTTTTACCCGTTATGCTTTTTCATTTTTTATCTTTTTCATTCGATGACGACGAGCGGAGCGTCTTCCAAGACGTTCTCACCCATCTTCACGCAGATGGCCGTGACGGTGCCGTCGCTTTCGGCCTCGAGGTTGTTGGCCATCTTCATGGCTTCGAGCACGATGACCACATCGCCCTTCTTCACCTGGTCGCCCACGTTCACCTTGATGTCGGTGATGACACCGGGCAGCGGTGCCTTCACGGCGTTGTTGGTGTTGACGTTGGCGGCAGGAGTGGCCTCGTCCTGGCTCTTCTCGGCGGCAGGCTGTCCGAGCACCACCTTTTTCTTTTCAGGCTCCTGCTCGGGCTCCATCTCCACTTTGTACTCCTCACCGTTCACGGTTACCGTTGCCACATTGTCAACGATGTCGCCGATGGCCACGTTGTATTCCTTACCATCGATGGTGTATTTGTATTCTTTCATATCGCTTTGTTGACTTCTGTTCTCTGTTAAAATTTTTCTTTCTTCGCGATGCGCTGTTAGCGAGGCTTCTGCGTCATAGTGAGGAACTTGGCGTTCCACAGCGTGTGGCGCGGCTTGATGGTGATGAAGCCCGGCTCCTTGTCGTGCACGTTGTTGCCTTTGTACTCGTGGAGCGCAAGGGCTATGGCTGCATAGATGTTCTTGTCCATATAACTCTAAACTCTAAACACTCAACTCTAAACTACATAGGCATGCAGCCGTGTTTCTTGGCCGGGAGCGACTGCTTCTTGCAAGCCAGCTGGGCCAGTCCGCGACAGATGCGGAAGCGCGTGTTGCGAGGTTCGATGACGTCGTCGATGTAGCCGTATTGTGCTGCCTGATAAGGATTTGCGAAGAGTTCGCTATACTCTTCCTCCTTCTCAGCAAGGAAGGCGCGAACGTCCTCGCCGGCTTCCTTCTTGGCCTTGGCTTCCTTGGCGCAGAGCACGGCAACGGCACCCGAGGCTCCCATCACGGCAATCTCGCTGGAGGGCCATGCGAAGTTCAGGTCGGCACGCAGCTGCTTGCATCCCATCACGATGTGGCTGCCACCATACGACTTGCGGAGTGTGATGGTGACCTTGGGAACGGTGGCCTCGCCGTAAGCGTAGAGCAGCTGGGCTCCATGCAGGATAACGGCGTTATACTCCTGACCCGTGCCGGGCAGGAATCCTGGAACGTCGACAAGGCTCACAATGGGAATGTTGAATGCATCGCAGAAGCGCACGAAGCGGGCACCCTTGCGCGAGGCGTTGGTGTCGAGCACACCGGCATAGGCGGCAGGCTGGTTGGCCACGATGCCTACACTCTGTCCGTTGAAGCGTGCAAAGCCGACGATGATGTTCTTTGCAAACTTGGGCTGCACCTCGAAGAATTCTCCATTGTCGGTGATAGCTGTTATCACCTTATACATATCATAGGCCTTGTTGGGGTCGTCGGGGATGATTTCGTTGAGCAGGTCTTCCTTGCGGTCGATGGGGTCGGTGCACTCCACACGCGGAGCCTCCTCCATGTTGTTCGAAGGAATGTAGGAAAGCAGCGTCTTGATCATCGCCATTGCCTCCTCTTCGGTCTTGGCCGTGAACGACGTCACACCACTCTTCGAGGCGTGCACGCTGGCTCCACCGAGATTCTCGGAATCAACATCCTCGCCCGTCACAGCCTTCACAACGGCAGGACCGGTCAGGAACATATACGATGTGTTCTCCATCATCAAGATGAAATCGGTGAGGGCAGGGGAGTAGACGGCACCACCTGCGCACGGACCCATGATGGCCGAGATCTGCGGAATCACACCTGAGGCAAGGATGTTGCGCTCGAAAATCTCACCATAGCCGGCCAGCGAGCAGATACCTTCCTGAATGCGGGCGCCACCCGAGTCGTTCATGCAAATCATCGGTGCACCGTTCTGCATAGCCATATCCATGACCTTGCAAATTTTCTGCGACATCGTCTCAGAGAGCGAGCCGCCGTTCACCGTGAAGTCTTGTGCGCTGACATACACCAGGCGGCCGTCGATGGTGGCAGAACCTACTACGACGCCGTCGCCGGGGAACTGCTTCTTCTCCATTCCGAAGTTGTGGCAGCGATGCAGCTTGAACATGTCGTACTCCTCGAAGGAACCCTCGTCGACGAGCATCTCAATGCGCTCGCGGGCAGTGTATTTGCCACGCTGGTGCTGCTTGTCAATCGCTTTTTCTCCTCCGCCCAGACGGGCTTTCTCCCGACGGGCAATGAGGTCCTTGATTTTTTCTGTTTGTTTACTCATTTTATCGTGAACTTTTATTGATTTCTCACAAAACGAATGCAAAGTTACAAAAAATTGGGGGGAGCACAAAAGAATTTATTGTTTTTTAAGTAGATAAGTCGAACTTTCGCATGTTGAAGGGCTGAAAATGGTGCGTAGAATGGCTCTTAGTGAGTCTTTCTGCTCCTCATGAACCTTATTCTATATTGTTGTAAAAAGCGGAGTTTGTAAACATTATGTAAATGAATTTTGAAAATGTAATGTAGAGATTGCAAATAATACTTAAAACATTTGGATAATTGCACAAAAATGAGTACTTTTGCGCAACTTTTGGAAGTGATTCCGAAAAGTCCTTATTCATCATGAGAACGTAAAAAGAGAAATTTTAATAAAATAACTTAATTCACTAACAAATGAACCAGAAAAGAGTTTACACCTTTGGTAACGGTAAGGCTGAAGGTAACGCGCAAATGCGTGAAGCGCTGGGTGGTAAAGGTGCCAACCTGGCTGAGATGAATCTGATTGGTGTTCCCGTTCCTCCGGGTTTCACCATCACGACTGATTGCTGCAACGAGTATTATGAGGTGGGCCAGGAGAAGATTATGGAGCTCCTCAACGATGACGTGATGGCAGCCGTGAAGCACATCGAGGATTTGATGAACTCGAAGTTCGGCGACAAGGTGAATCCTCTGCTCGTCAGCGTACGTTCGGGTGCTCGTGCCTCTATGCCTGGCATGATGGATACCATCCTGAACCTCGGTCTGAACGACGAGGTTGCCGAGGGTATGGTTGCCAAGACACAGAACCCCCACTTCGTATACGACAGCTATCGCCGCTTCGTACAGATGTATGGCGACGTGGTGCTCGAGATGAAGCCCGTCAACAAGGAAGACATCGACCCGTTCGAGGAGATCATCGAGCAGGTGAAGGCTGAACGTGGCGTGAAGCTCGACAAGGACCTCAGCGTCGACGAGCTGAAGAAGCTGGTTGCCCTCTTCAAGGCAGCTATCAAGGAGCGCACAGGCAAGGACTTCCCCAACGATCCTATCGAGCAACTCTGGGGCGCCATCTGCGCTGTGTTCCGCAGCTGGATGAACGAGCGCGCCATCCTCTATCGTAAGATGGAAGGCATCCCCGACGAGTGGGGTACGGCTGTCAGCGTGATGGCTATGGTGTTTGGTAACATGGGCGACACCTCTGCTACGGGTGTTTGCTTCAGCCGCGACGCCGCCAATGGTGAGAACGTGTTCAACGGTGAGTATCTTGTGAACGCTCAGGGCGAGGATGTCGTTGCCGGTATCCGCACTCCGCAGCAGATCACGAAGCTTGGCTCGCAGCGTTGGGCAAAGCGTGCCGGCATCTCTGAGGAAGAGCGTGTCGAGAAGTATCCTTCGATGGAAGAGGCTATGCCTGAGATCTACGCTCAGCTGAATGGCATCCAGGAGAAGCTCGAGAAGCACTATCGCGACATGCAGGACATGGAGTTCACCGTGCAGGAAGGCAAGCTCTGGTTCCTCCAGACACGTAACGGTAAGCGCACGGGTGCTGCTATGGTGAAGATCGCCATCGACCTGCTCCACGAGGGTATGATTGATGAGAAGACTGCCATCATGCGTTGCGAGCCCAACAAGCTCGACGAGCTGCTTCACCCCGTATTCGATAAGGTTGCCCTCTCGAAGGCAAAGGTCATCGCACAGGGTCTGCCCGCCAGCCCGGGTGCTGCCTGCGGTCAGATTGTGTTCCACGCCGACGATGCTCAGGCTTGGCATGCCGATGGTCACAAGGTGGTTCTCGTTCGTATCGAGACCTCTCCTGAGGACCTCGCTGGTATGTCGGCTGCCGAGGGTATCCTCACCGCTCGTGGTGGTATGACCTCTCACGCTGCCGTTGTGGCACGTGGTATGGGTAAGTGCTGCGTATCGGGTGTAGGTGCTCTGAACGTTGACTACAAGACAAAGACTGTCGAGATCGACGGTGTTGTCTATAAGGAAGGCGACTTCCTCTCGCTGAATGGTACCACCGGTCAGGTCTATGCCGGTGAGGTTCCCACCAAGGCTGCTGAGCTGAGTGGCGACTTCAAGGAGCTCATGGACCTCTGCGACAAGTACACGAAGCTGCAGGTTCGCACGAACGCAGACACTCCCCACGATGCACAGGTGGCTCGCGCCTTCGGTGCAAAGGGTATCGGTCTGACTCGTACGGAGCACATGTTCTTCGACGATAAGAAGATTATCGCTATGCGCGAGATGATCCTCTCCGACACTCCCGAGGGTCGCGAGAAGGCTCTTGCCAAGCTGCTGCCTTACCAGAAGGCTGACTTCAAGGGTATCCTCGAGGCTATGGACGGCCTGCCCGTGAACATCCGTCTGCTCGACCCGCCTCTCCACGAGTTCGTTCCCCACGATAAGGCTGGTCAGGAGACAATGGCCAAGGAGATGGGCGTAAGCCTTGAGACCATCCAGCGCCGTGTGGCTTCGCTGGCTGAGAACAACCCGATGCTGGGTCATCGTGGTTGCCGTCTGGGCATCACCTTCCCCGAGATCACCGCTATGCAGACACGCGCCATCCTCGGTGCCGCTTGCGAGCTGAAGAAGGAAGGCAAGGATCCTCAGCCCGAGATCATGGTTCCGCTGATTGGTACTCTCCACGAGCTCGAGCAGCAGAAGGCCATCATCGAGAAGGTTGCCAAGGAAGTGTTCGAAGAGTATGGTGTTGAGATCAAGTTCGAGATCGGTACGATGATCGAGATTCCGCGTGCAGCCCTCACCGCTGACCGCATCGCCGAGCAGGCCGAGTACTTCTCGTTCGGTACCAACGACCTCACGCAGATGACCTTCGGCTACAGCCGCGACGACATCGCTTCGTTCCTGCCCGTCTATCTCGAGAAGAAGATCCTGAAGGTCGACCCGTTCCAGGTGCTCGATCAGAAGGGTGTTGGCCAGCTCGTGAAGATGGCTGTCGAGAAGGGTCGTGCCGTACGTCCGAACCTGCGCACTGGTATCTGCGGTGAGCATGGTGGTGAGCCCAGCTCAGTGAAGTTCTGCGCCAAGATTGGTCTGAACTATGCTAGCTGCTCGCCCTTCCGTGTGCCCATCGCTCGCCTTGCCGCCGCGCAGGCCGCCGTGGAGGAGTAATTTAATTCCTACATCATAAGTAAAGGGACCTGTCCGCTGGGGCAGGTCTCTTTTTTAGTCTTCAGAAGAAGGCTTCCGACGATTGTAGAGCAAAAATATCGCAAAAAATGCGATATTTTGCGTTTTTATTTGGTGGTTCAACATTATTTGAGTATCTTTGTCGCAGAATTTGCGACGTTAATCGCTGTGTTATGTCGCACAAAGTACGAATACGTTATGTATATACACGAAAGAGATAATTGGACGAACTTCCGTTGGGACACTTCTAAGGTTTCACTCCTTCAGGAAAAAGTGTTCCGTAAGCAAGGGTTGCTTTATGGAAGGTTGAGTTCGTTGGGCTTTGATAGTAAGCTCCGTGCGATGGCAGAGAACCTGACATACGATGTTGTATATTCATCGGAGATAGAAGGCATCCGGTTGAACGTAGATCAGGTGCGTTCTTCCATTGCTAGGAAACTTGGACTCGAGAATGTGAAATATACAGCCCCCTCGCACTATGTTGATTCTGTTGTTGGTGTGATGCTCGAAGCGGTTCAGCACTATGATATGCCTCTCAGTAAAGAAAAGTTGTGTGCGTGGCAAGCAGCTTTCTTTCCTACAAGCTTCAGCGAAGGCAGTCAGATAGAGACTGGTCAGTACCGAACAAACGAGGAGCACATTGTCAGTGGAATGTTTGGACGCGAAATTATCCACTATATTGCCCCGTCGCCGGAACGTGTTGAAGAGGAGATGCAACGGTTCCTCACTTGGTTTGACAAGGATGAGCCGGTGAGCAGTGTCATTCGTTCTGCCATCGCTCATTTCTGGTTTGTAAGCATTCATCCCTTCGAGGATGGCAATGGTCGTTTGGCCCGTATTCTTTCAGACATGCTGCTTGCTCGTGGAGAGAAAAGCGAGTTTCGTTTCTATAATGTCTCATCGCAGATAAACAAGGATAAGAATCACTACTACGACATTCTGGAGCGCATGCAGCGTGGCGATGGTGACCTTACAGAGTGGTTGGTGTGGTACATGCAGAAGTTAGTGGATGCCCTCGACGAGGCAGACACCATCGTCACTACAATTCTAAATAAGAGTTTCTTTTGGCAGAAGGCATCGTCTGTTCCAATGACTGAGCGTCAGACTCAGATGCTTAATCTTTTTCTTGATGGCTACGAGGCAAAGATAACGTCAAAGACATGGGCTACATTGGCAAAATGCTCGAAAGACACCGCCATACGTGATATTCAAGACCTTGTAGATAAGAATATACTGAAAGAGGACATTCCAGGAGCCAAGCGTCCCAGTTACTCCATTGTTTATGATGCAGAGGACTTGACGCAATTCTTCACGGATGTAAACATTGTTGAAGAGGATGGCATTCAATACATCAAAGCATTGTTCAAGGGAAAGAAGCCTGTCTGCGAAAGAGTTCTGAAACTTGATGCAGAGCGCTACCAGAAAGGTAATTTGCCATTAGCCAATCTACTCAGTAAATACTGCTCGTATATCGCTGCTGGACATCAGAGCATTTCTTTATGAATAGCTTGAAATCATAGTTTCTTGCTGAAATACAAAAATGAAGAAAATACCTGTATATAAATTCTATAAGCACAAGTATGGCGACGAGTTGCTGATTGACATTGTGACGCTGGACAAGATTCGCTCCAGCAATAACTTTGCCGATGCACTGCGTCAGTCGTTCTATGGCGTGATGCTCACTACTGGCGGTGAGGGTGAGGTGGAGGTGGACGGCGTGCCTTGCATTGCCACAAAAGGATTGGTGGCATTTCCTCGTCCTGGCGACATCGGCACTGTCCGCAATGACCGTGGTCTCACAGCTCTGCAACTGATATTCGAGCGCGACTTTGTGCTCTCATTTTTCAACGACCCGCATTTTCTCGACAACCTTTCCTTTTTCTCGACTACGAGACAGTCGCCCTACGTGATGCTCGATGAAACACTTTATAATAGGATAATAGGGCTTTATGTGGAAATTCAATTGGAAATCGCTCATGCCCGCGACCGACATCTGCTCCGTGCTATGCTCTACGAGACGCTGATGCTGTTACATAAGGCATCGCCTGTCGGAGAGAGTAAACAGGTAAGCAATGAGACTCGTGTGGCACGTTTCCGTGAATTGGTGAACGAGCATTTTGCCAGCGAGACGAGCGTAGAGTTCTATGCCGACCGCCTCTGCATCACCTCAGGCCACTTGAACAGAATCGTTCGACAGTCGCTTGGGCAATCGACCAAAGGTTATATCCAGTCGCGCCGCATGGAGGAAGCCACTCGTCTGTTGCGCTACACATCGCTGTCCGTTGCCGACATTGCCGACCATCTCAGTTTCGACACACCCACCTATTTCGTCCGAGCCTTTGTGCGCGCCACAGGTCATACACCGCTGCAATTCCGCAGTTTGCACGAAAAGTGACATTTTCTGCATTCTTATTTCATTGTCAGCCGAAGAAAAGGCCGTATCTTTGCAGCGCAAATCCGATAGTTATGCCGCCTGCCTTTATGGCTTGCGGAGGCAACAAACAGCAAGAAAAAGAAATGAATACAATCAGCAACAAAAAGAAGGCCGTAGCCCTTCTGAAAGCAATTGAGAGTGGAAGCCAGGAGCCCATCGCCTACGTGAATGCCGAGAGTTACAAACAGCACAACCTCACCGTGGCCGACGGACTTGACGGCTTCGGAGCCGCCCTCGCCGGGTTGGCCGACTTCACGGAGAAGGCCAAGGTGAACACCGTCCGAGCCTTTGAGGATGGCGACTACGTGGTATGTCAGACCGACTACAATTTCTATGGACCCAAGGCGGGATTCGACATCTTCCGTTTCGAGAATGGTAAGATTGTTGAACACTGGGACAACCTCATGCCCTATGACGGTGGAAAGAACCCAAGCGGACGTACACCCTTCGACGGCACAACGGAAATCGCCGATATGTCCAAGACGGCAGAGAACAAGGCTCTGGTTGAGAATTTCGTCCGCGATATCCTCAAGGGAGAGCATCCCGAAAACCTGACCAACTACTTCGACGGCAACAAGTACATCCAGCACAACCCGCAGATTGCTGACAACCTCGACGGTTTGGGGGCAGCCCTCGCAGCCATGGCCGAGCAAGGCATCAAGATGGAATACTTCATCATCCACAAGGTACTCGGCTGCGGCAATTTCGTGCTGACTGTCAGCGAAGGACGCTTTGGTGGCAAGCCCACCAGCTACTACGACCTCTTCCGTGTGGAGAACGGCAAGATTGCCGAGCACTGGGATGTGATGGAAACCATCGCTCCTGAGGCAGAGTGGAAGCATCAGAACGGCAAGTATGACTTTCCTTATTGATGGATAGACTTGATAACATAAGACAAGTGATAGGGTATCTGCTGGCTGGTAAGATTACGAGCCAGCAGATTCCTTCAAATCTTGTAGAATGTCAACGTCTGATGCGAGCTGGGATGAATGTTTGGGAGCCGAGAGACATCAGGCTGGAGTTTCTTGCCAAAAATACCACCATATTCAAAGAAGACATTTCGACAGTCCTGAATCCATAACAAAATGAAAAAGATTCTTTCTATTGCCCTCGCAGCTGTGGTACTGACTGCCTGCACAGACAGCAATGCTCCGAAACAGGAAGCAGAAGTTATCAATGAGAAACTGACCGACTGCGACATCACGGTCTCGGGCATCCATTTTACCAAGGCTCTGAATGGTGCTGACCAACAGGTGACCGACTCGGCAGGCATAGTCACTTTCCACGCCAAACCACATGCCGATTATTTCAGCGACCCCAACGACGGCAAACTCTCGCAGAACAATTCCGCCGTGCTGCTGACGGAGGTTGACAACACCAAGCCATTCACGTTCTCTGCCCGTCTGAAGTCTGGCTTCACCCCTGATGGCCTTTATAATGCTGCGGCACTCTTCGTCTATGCCTGTGATACACTCTATCAAAAATTCTGCTTCGAGCAGGACGAACGCGGCAAGCATCGCGTGGTCACCGTGCGAACCATAGGCACCTCGGATGACAACAACCACGAGGTGTTCAACGATGCAGAGCATATCTATTTCAAGATTTCGAGCGATGCCAACACCATTGCCAGCTTCTACTCTCTCGATGGACAGGAGTGGCAGATGGTCCGTCTCTACAAGAACAACTATCCCGCCCGTCTTTACCTCGGTATCTGCAGTCAGGCCCCACAGTCGGACGAATGTGTCTCCACCTTCGATGAACTGCAACTGAGTACTGACAATGTACGCGATTTCCGCATGGGAGAGTAAATTTACGTTTACCCATGTATAATACATGCCCATCTAAACTAACAGATTAAACCTTCAATCTTCTGATTTGGGTTTACCACACCTTATTATATATATAATAACATCTAAACTACGCTTTTGACCTATGATGCAGGAGTTAGCTAGTTTTCTTTTGATAGAAATGAAAGATCGGTGAATAGATGTCGTTTCCACCTTAATTTATATTAAAAAAAAAGCTTGTTCTACCATAAAAACGTGCAAAATAAGTCTAAAGTTGGAAAAATTCATTAATTTTGCAAGCAAATTTGCGAAACGTGCCTTCGTGGCATGTGGTGCAGTAGCTGTTGAACGGTAAGAATAACAATAAACTAGAAAAGGTCAGCATATATTTATTGTGGTTGATACCTCATCGTATCAGCCACATTTCATCAAAAAAACAAATCAATAAAACAATAAGGAAATGAAAAAAGTATTTTTGCTATTTGCTCTCTTCGTCTCAATGACGGTGAGTGCCCAGAGAGTGGAGAAAGTGGGAACAGTACAGCTTGGATTGCCTTACAATGAGGCTCTCAGCGCCATCAAGGCAGAGTTTGGTGAGCCCGTCAGCGTTTCAAGCGACGAGGTGATCTATGGAAAGAAGAACTTCCGTGGTTTCAACTACGATGAGGTGAAGTTCCGCTTTAAGAATGGCCGCTTCAACGAAGCCCGCTTTTTCATGAAGGTGGGCTCGAAGGGTGGCGCTCAGAAGCGCATGGAAGACATTGCCCGCGAACTGGGTAAGACGGAAGGTCTCTCGCGCGACATCGAGGACAACAACACCTGGTTCTACAAAGGCGGTATCTCACCCGTGGGTGTGAGCCATCTGTTCACCATCTACACCTATCCGAAGCAGGGCACTTACGGCACCGAGCTGCGCTACGGCCCCGTGCGTTTCCCTGAGAACTAATTCATGACGTTTTTCTGTCATGTAAACGATACTATTACACATTGTGAAGAGACAATTCCTCATCGCCTTCTGGCTGTTCGTAGCCATTCTTCCCATGCGTGCTCAGACGCTCACGGAAGCATGGACGTCGATGCCCGACTCGTTGTTGCCCCACCTGGAGCAGGCGAGTCGCGCCCGGGTCATAGAACTGGCCAATGCCGGATTGACAGCTGAAGTTGATAACAAGCTTCATGGCAAGAGCCACCTCGACACGCTTTGTCAGAACTTTCTGCAGCTCACGGTTAGCGAGGGACAGAGCGTTCAGATGAAGTTGTTGCCGATGCGTCAGGCAGAAGGGCAGGGGAGGGATAGCGTGATCTGCTTGGTGCAAACCTTCAGGGGTCCTGCTGCTGAGTCGCGAGTGAGGGTGTTTACACGCCAGTGGGCATTGCTCAGCGATACGTGCTATCGCGAGAAGAGTATGCTTGTGAAGCCCGACACCCTCTCGGCCGACACCTACCAGCAGTTGCTCGAGCGCATTCCGTTGGTCATGTGGGAGGCAACGCTGAAAGCCGACTCCGATGAGCTGCTGCTCACCCCTTCGCTCCCCCTGATGTTTGTGGAGGAAAAAGAAAAGATGAAACCGCTTCTTTTGCAAAGAAATCTTAAATGGAAAGGCGAAATATTTAAATAGTGTTTCAATTCCTCATTTTTTTATTTGATTATTTGCAAGAAATGGGAAATCTTCGTACATTTGCAATGTGTTTTTCATGGTATTAGATTATTAAGGTTAAGAAAAGATTGGTTGTCGTGAGACAATCAATTTTTTTTAACCTTGTTTTTTTCCCTATTTCTTTGGTAGTGATGTAGCTGGGGACCCAAGGACCTCGGAGAGGTAAAGCAGGAGAGCTGCGTGTAAGATCCTGCGGGCAGGTATGACCGCAACGCGGTCACCGCTCAGTAGCCGTAGGTGCACTTGGTGCACCTACGGATTTTAGTGCGTACACCCGTAGTCGACTCTGAAAGAGTCGCCCAACAACCAGTAGGGGCACTCTTTCAGAGTGCTTAGCTATGCGACGACATTTATTCCGTAGGTCGTTCCGACCCACGGCTATTGAGCGGTGACGCTTTCAGCGTCATTGTGCCATCTGCTATATTCCCAAAATAATTGATAACTAAAGAAAAAGGACACCCGAAGAGGTGTCCTTTAGTGTGATTCCGGCGAATTGACTTCGTCGATCCCTGCCCCTGCCACGGGCTAATCTTACAAAGAAAACGCTCGAAGAATGAAAACAAGTTTTCTTCCTCGAGCTTTTCCTTTGTGATTCCGGCGGGATTCAAACCCACAACCTTCTGATCCGTAGTCAGATGCTCTATTCAGTTGAGCTACGGAACCATCCGTATTAAAAATTTGCTTACTGCGCTTGAAAGTGATTCCGGCGGGATTCAAACCCACAACCTTCTGATCCGTAGTCAGATGCTCTATTCAGTTGAGCTACGGAACCCTTTCCGTTGTAAGCGAGTGCAAAGGTAATACCTTTTTTGCGAACTGCCAAATGTTTTCCGCGTTTTTTTTGAAAAACCCGTGTTTTCGTGCCAATTTCCTTACAAATTCGTGTTGGAAACCTCACAAATTCGAGTCAACCACCTCACAAATTCATGCCGGATAGCCTTGTAAATTGGAAACTATATAGAATTTGCCCCCTACATCTTAAAATCGCAACGATGACAGGCGTTTGGCTTTCTCTTCTGACGTCTTCGAGAGCTCTCCCTTCAGGTATTCCTCGATGATGAGGGCTGCCATTGGGGCGGCTACGTCGGCTCCGAAGCCACCATGCTCGATGTAGACGCTGATGGCAATCTGCGGATTGTCCATGGGTGCGAAGCCAATGAATGCCGAGTGGTCGCGCCCGCTGTTCTCGGCTGTTCCCGTCTTGCCGCAGATGGGGTAGGAGGTGTTGATGGCTGTTGCCGTTCCGTTGGTGACGGCGCGACGCATACCGCTGACCACCGTCTTGAAAGCATCGGCAGAGATGGTTGTCTCGTGGCGAGTGAGATAGCGCTGGCTCAACGGACGCTCGTCGGTAGCCTGGTGGATGTGCGGCGTGTAGAAATAGCCGCGGTTGGCGATGACGGCAGCGAGGTTGCAGAGCTGCATGGGTGTGGCTGTGATGTCGCCTTGTCCCATTCCAGCCCAGAGAATCGTCTTGCCGTCCCAGCCGTCCTTGTAGCGGCGGTTCAGATAGCCCACGTTCGCCAGCAGTCCACCTTTCTCGCCAGGGATGTCGATGCCCAGCGGTCCTCCCATGCCCAGGCTGCGCATGTGGCGGTTCCAAGTGGTGATGGCCTCCTCTTTGTTTTCATACATGAACGTATCGTTGATCATCGCCATGAATCCCGTGATGAACCATGTGTTGCACGAGACCGCCAATGCGCTGGTCAGTGCGAGTGGCGAGGCATGCTGATGACAGCCCACGTGGATGTTCCCATCCGTGAATCCATTCTTGCATTCAACGGTGGTCTCGGGCACCACAACGCCTTCCGTGAGCAGCGTCAGCGCCTGCGCCGTCTTGAATGTAGAGCCCGGCGGATAAGCTTTTCCAATGGCCATGTTCACATCGTAGCCGTTGGCGGAGTTCGTAGCGAGGCAGATGATTTCGCCCGTCTGCGGCCGAATGGCCACGATGCTTCCCTGCTTGCCTTTCAGCAGGCGTTCGCCCAGCTGTTGCAGCATAGGCCGTACGGTCAGCGGTCCGTCGGTTGGCAATCCCTGCGCCAACCCATGAGTAGCTGCCAGCACGCACAGGCACTGGCAAACGATATGTTTGATGATGCTATTTTTCATATTCCAGATCACACCTTTCATTTTTGCGGTTGCAAAAGTAATCATTTTTCTGGAAATACGCCAACTTTTTACATCATCTTAACATATGGAAGTTTCGCAAGGGCCACCAAACATATGGCAAGAAAGATATCCCTTGTGAGAAATATTTGAAAGAATTTTGCGATTGCCCTGAGCGTTATATCGAAAATGTTTTGTATATTTGCATTCAAAATGAAAAATACTATGAGGATAAAGACATTTGAAGACATACAGGACATCGACTTGGAGTTGTCGGGGTTGTTTATTAGCCGCGATGAAGCTGTTCGTTGGATAGAAACGGTGAATGGTGGCATCAAGGACTGGATAGGCAAACACAAAAAGAAGCATTGGGAGGTGGTGAGAATCGTCACCGAAGACCGTAAAATACTCGGAAAGCGAAAAGCGGACAGACCAGAGTATAAGCTGCCGCGCTTGGACTTTGCCAACGTTCTCATCAAATTCTGCCCGGAAGCCTTGCGTGAAGGTGAAACCGCGAGTGCGTTGAAAGCCAGCATGGAGCATTATACTGTAGAAAAGACCATATATAAAGATGATTATTACGGAAAAACCCTTGCTGAAATCAAGGAGGTGGAGGCTATCTTCGACGGTCGTCAGATGGAACAACAGGAAACCACTGACGAACGCCCGTCGCTTGTAGAACTGATGAAGGAGTATTTGAAGACTTCAATCGACGGTAAAGAGTGTTTTCCGCGTTCGGTTGTTCGCGAAAGGGAACCGTATGGAGATGCAAGGCCTGCGCTTTCCGTTGAGACTTACTTTTCACAGCGTTTTTTGGATGAAAAGCGCTATACGAGGGCCATTGCCTATGAAATCGTAGAAGAACCGCTGACCGAGAACAAATTTTATGAGTTGGCTGGCAAATACGCTGACCTCGCCCAACTGAAGTTGTTCATCGTCTCTACCCATGGTCTGCTTCCGGCAGTGAAGTCGTTGGCGTCGAAAAGGGAAGTGGGCTATGTGTATTTAGACCCTAATCGTAAGATTGTACACCCGGAGTATGTGTTGCCACGTTCGACGGAAGACCATGTCAGGAAGATGCACAACATGGAGATGCTTCTTGGCAAGCGGCCTATGAACTGCCCGATGCTTGTCATGGATGGCGACAACATCACTACGTCGCTCACCGAAGTGCTGAAGACGCACGGCGTGGAGTTGAAGCCAAGGGCCGTCGTCAACGTCTCCTCTCTGGCCGATAATGATATTGAGGCCGAAGCCGACAAGTTGTCGAACGAGTATGTCGATATTTGCCTGAGAAAGAGTTATCTTTGGGACAGCGATAAGGAATTGTCCGTCGACCCGTTTCAGATAGCCGAGAATCTGGGATTGACGTATAGCATAGAGCCTTTCGATGATGACGACCAGCTGGGCAGCCTCGACCTCATCAGGTGTCATATCACTCTGAATGCCTCTTTGCGGCGCGACCTCAGGCGCATGCGATTCACCATGGCTCACGAGCTGGGCCACTTCCTTCTGCACCGGCCTTGGTTCAGCAAATATGGCTTGGAGTCGATGACGGAAACCGAGCACACGCTCACGTTGAATGTCGCCTACGACCAGCAGGTCGTCGAACGGCAGGCCAATAGCTTCGCTGCCTGTCTGCTGATGCCTAAAAAACTGATTGCGTTGCTCTACTATCACTATTATGATACCCATGTCAGTAGAATCATTCCCGGAACCGTGCCGAAACTCTACTACAACCCTTCTCAGGAGGAGACGTTGCAGAATTATTATAATGTGGTTGTCAGGATGGCCAACCTGCTGAATGTATCGTTACAGGCACTCTGCATCCGCTTGAAAAAGCTGAAACTGCTGTGGATGGTGGAGTAGTTATCACCCACGGTTTTTTCAGTTTTTCTTTCAGTTTTCAAACTGAATCCCACTTTCGGATTCAGTTTTTTTTTAACCCTTTTTTAATTACTTATCTTTGCCGTCGGAATTCTACTCCCGCGGCGTCAGCTGAGCACGGGCCGCGGGGACGGACAAGATGAAATCGCAACCGCTATGTCAGATGTCCGTCAGTGCTAGCGGGTAAACCTCATACAAAAATAAAAAAAGGTAAGAAAAAAGTATGATGGAACCAAACACAAACCCCCAGCCGCAGGCAGCGTGGAGTGCTGCCGAGGCAAAGATGAGTTTCTTTCAGAGGCCCATCACCAACAAACGGCCGACAGCCCAGCCGGTGACGCTGGCCGAGGTCTATGAGTATGTCAGCGGACTCGCAGCGATGCCCGAGACGGTGCACCTCAGGAGTCTTGCCGACCACGACGAGGCACGCCTCTACAAGCAGAACAACTTCCACTATGTGACGCCGTCGGGTGTGTTCAGCTACTGTGCCGACCAGAATCTTCTGCAACACTCGCAATTGCTCTGCATGGACCTGGACTCGCTGGGCCATCGCGTCGAAGAGCTGTTTGCAGCGCTCTTGGCCGACCCGATGTTTGAGACGCTGCTGCTGTTTCGCTCGCCCAGTGGGCAAGGACTGAAGTGGTTCGTCCACATCGACCTTGCTCGCTGCGACCACCGCACGTGGTTTCGAGCCGTGCGCAACTATCTCATGGCAACCTATCGACTCAGCGAAAAGCAGGTCGACGGCCAGTGTGCAAACCCCTCGCGAGCGTGCTTTCTGGCTCACGACCCAGGGGCGTACTTAAATCCAAAACTGAACGTAAAACCGTAAAACAACCGAACGAACAATGATGAAGAACAATAGCAATTTCGACCCGCTGGCGTGGGCAGCAGCGGGCGACAACAACGGTGGTTTCGACCCGCTGGCTTGGGCAGCAGCGGGCGACACCCCTGAAGCTGCCCCGAACGTGAACCGGCAGGAGAACACATCGGCCTGCCAAATCAGCAACCCCGACACGGAGCTGGCAAAGGCGGAGGCCGTGGGCAACGAGCTCATTGCCCGCGGTGCAAACATTGCCGAGAGCTACGACGACTACTTGCGCCTGGGCTTTGCTTTGGCAAATGGGCTGGGTGCTAGCGGCGGCAGTCTCTACCACCGGCTCTGCGCGCAAAGTCCGAAGTACCGCCAGCGCGACTGCGAAGAGAAGTGGCAGCAATGCCTGAAGGCTTCCGACGGTCGCATCACGATAGCCACCTTCTATCAGATGGCGAGCCAGGCGGGTGTCGACCTGGGTGCTGTCAGCCGGCAGTTTGTGCCACTTGTGCCATTGTGCCACGGCTCTACTGCGCAAGGACGAACCATGGGTGAAAACACAAACGTTAACTCACAACTAATTAATAATCAATTAATTAATAATAATGATTATACTTTTACTTTAAATAAGGCTAGTGCCGAATACACCCGTGGCACAATGGCACAAGTGGCACAAACTCCATCGTCGCCCGTTGAGCAGGAAGCAAGTATTCCGGCCGGTCCAACCTTCAGTGACACGCTTGATGCCGACGCCCTTCCTCCTCTCGTGCGCGAGGCCATGATGACCCAGAGCACCGCCGAGGGGCGCGACATGGTGGTGCTTGCGACGCTCAACCTCGCATCGGGATTCATGCACAACGTCAAAGCCATCTACGACAAGCGAGTGGTCTATCCGCCATTCTATCTTTTCGTCGTAGCGCCTTCGGGAGCCGACAAGGGCATGTTGCCGGCTTGCCTTGCGCTGGTGGAACCCGTCGTCAGCGAGATACGCAGCCGCAACGAGGCTGAACGCCTAAAATATAAAGAGGAGAAAGCGCAATACGAAGCGCTCGACCGCCGGCAGAAAGCCACGGCACTGGAGCCCGATGAGCCGCCTTTCCGCTCGGCAATCATTTCCGTGAACGCCTCGGCGACGGCTTTCTATCAAGACTTGGCAGCTAACGACGGATGGGGAGCGGTCTTCGAAACGGAGGCCGACAACATGACGCAAACCCTCAAACAAGACTACGGCGACTACACCAGCGGGCTCCGCAAGGCATTCCATCACGAGCCGATTGAATATAGCCGACGCAAGGACAACGAACACGTCTACATCGCAGAGCCAAAGCTCTCGGCGCTCATCACCTGCACTCCCGGGCAGGTGCCTCTGATGCTCTCGCCGCAGAACACCGAGAACGGACTTGCCAACCGATTCCTCTTCTATCTGCAGCGGGGCAGGCACCAATGGAGAAATGTGTTCGAGGACTGTGAGCTCACACTCAAAGAGCAGCTGGCACCGTTGGGGCAGCTCTTCCTTTCGCTTTATCACGAAATGGAGTCGAAGGAGCAAGGCAAGCTGGTGTTCACCTTCAGCGAAGAGCAGAAGCAAAGCTTCAATGCCTTCTTCTCACCGCTCTACAATGAACATATCGGACTCTTTGGCGACGATCTCGATGCTTTCATCAAGCGACTCGGACTCATCACCTTCCGCCTGGCCATGGTGCTCACGGTGCTTCGGCGGGCAGGCCAACAGCCTTGTTTCAGTCCTTTCGACGAACCGCTGGTTTGCACCGACGCCGACTACCGAACGGCCGTCACCATCGCCGACTGCCTCATCAGTCACACCGTGCAGGTCTACTCTCACTTGTTGCCTCACAAGCAAGGCATCGTGGGTAGCAGCGGTCGTGTCATGACGCAAGGCGAGCAAGCATTCTGGCAGGCGCTTCCAGAAGGGTTCAGCACGGCAGATTTCGTTGCGATAGCACGAAGCATGGGCATTCCTGAACGCACGGCAAAACGCTACGTGGGTAACTTCGTCAAAGATTTCGGCCTCCTCTTGCGAGTTGCCCAAGGGCATTACGTCAAGAGGTAGAAAAGCAGGGTGGGAGGTGGGCGCTTTCTGTCGATGGCTTCAAAAGCAATGCTTTCAAAGGGCAAAAGCAATGCTTTCAGAGGCTAAAAGCAATGCTTTCAGAGGCTAAAAGCAATGCTCTTGCACGCTAAGTCTATTGCCTCGGTGTGCTAAAAGCAATGCTTTTGGCGTCCGAAAGCATTGCTTTTGATGCACTGGAGCATAGCTTTTGGCTTCTCAAAGCATAACTTTGATGCACTGGAGCTTGGTTTTTGGCGCACTGGGGCATTGCTCCTTTCATGCATCGGAGTTGTTAAAAAAGTATAAACGCAGGCATTTTTATAGTACTTTGTATTGCAAGGTACTAATATTTTGCCTATCTTTGCAGCGAGAAAGGAAGAAGTGGGGTGGAAGCCTTGGCCAACAACGGGCAGCGCCGCCACTTCTGACGCCA
>JAEEGI010000560.1_pt1 | contig 107806 bp, 114 predicted proteins | sample 8958751 | NCBI WGS metagenome assembly JAEEGI01 (sample SAMN16246545, study PRJNA631951) | gut metagenome | biome: gut microbiome; feature: rumen; material: KS-attached | host: Bos | place: Iran: Karaj | collected 2018-10
GGAAGACTATATTGATTACTACAACAACGAAAGAATTCAGGTCAAACTGAAAGGACTGACTCCTTGCCAGGCAAGGAATCAGTCCTTATACTCATTTTAAACCGTCCAACAAAGTGGGTTCACTTCACTTAGGGAGGCAGCCTTTTGTTTTCCCCGAAAAGAGAACAAAAAAACTGCCGCGGATATGCGGCAGTCTTAATATCAGTTGATTTATTTGATCTTACTGCAGGTCTTCCATGCCGAGAGTCTTGACGCCTGCTGCGTTGAGGATCTCTTCGGTCTTGGCATTGTCACCTGTCTTGATGGCGATGGGGGCGCCCTCACCGTCGATGGAAAGGCCGTAGATATAGCTGATGTTGATATCAGCATCGTGGATCATGGCAACGACCTTGGCGAGGCTACCTACAGCGTCAGGAACGACGACAGCGATGACTTCATCGATTCGTGCCGCAAATCCTGCATCCTTCAAGATCTGCTTAGCCTTCTCCGGATCCTTTGCAAGAAGGCGGAGAACGCCGTATTCCATCGTGTCTGCAAGGCTTGCGGAGAGCAGGTCGATACCGCCCTGGGCGAGGATCTTCAATACCTCATCAAGTCTGCCTTCAGTGTTTTCCAGGAAAACCGAAATCTGCTTTACGAACATAGTGGTACCTCCCTTAGATTATTGATAAAGCTTACGCTTGTCTGTTACGTGCTTGCTCTTGCCGTCGAAGTGCTCAAGACCGTTGGGTTCAACGAGCTTGACTTTCGCATTAAGGCCTATGGCCTGCTTGAGCTTGTCGTGGACTGTCTTGGAGAGCTTCTCCAAGCTCTTGATCTCGTCTGTGAAGAAGTTCTCTGCAACTTCTACCTGAACCTCGAGAGTATCGGTGTTATCGACACGGTCGACTACGAGCATGTAGTGAGGAGTCGTACCTTCAACGGTGAGAAGGGCTGCTTCGACCTGTGAAGGGAAGACGTTAACGCCGCGGATGATGAGCATGTCGTCGGATCTTCCTCTGAAGCGCTGGATCCTTGCCATCGTACGTCCGCACTCGCACTTATCGTATTCTATGGATGTCAGGTCCTTGGTCCTGTAACGGATGAGAGGCATACCTTCCTTGGTGAGGTTGGTGATTACGAGCTCGCCGTCGGAACCCTTGGGAAGCTGCTTTAATGTTACGGGGTCGATGATCTCGGGAAGGAAGTGATCTTCCCAGATATGCAGACCCTTGTGGTGCTCACAGTCACATGCGACACCGGGGCCCATCATCTCTGTCAGGCCGTAGATATCGTATGCCTTGATGTTGAGTCTTGCTTCCATCTGGTCGCGCATCTCGTCTGTCCAGGGCTCAGCACCGCAGATAGCGGACTTGAGCTTGATCTTGTCAACGAGCCCCGCCTTCTCAAGATCTTCTGCGACATGCAGGAGATAGGAAGGTGTGCAGGCGATGGATGTGACATCGCAGTCGATCATCATGTCGATCAGTTTCTGTGTGTTGCCGGTGGACATAGGAAGAACGAGAGCCCCCAGATACTCTGCTCCGTAATGTGCACCCAGACCGCCTGTGAACAGGCCGTATCCGTAACCTACCTGAATGATGTCATCTCTCGTGATGCCTGCCATGGCAAGACATCTTGCGACACATTCTGCCCAGATATCGATATCGCGTCTTGTATAGACTGCGATCTTGGGCTTGCCTGTCGTACCTGAAGATGCATGAACACGGACCATCTCGGATCTCGGGACTGCTGCCAGTCCGAAGGGGTAGGTATCTCTTAGATCCGCGTAGGTTGTGTAAGGGAGTTTATCAAGGTCTTCAATGCCCTTGATGTCTCCGGGTTCAAGTCCTACTTCCTGCATCTTTTTGCGGTAGTACTCGACGTTGTGGTAGACGCGGTTGACTACCTTGACGAGTCTTGCGCTCTGCAGCGCTTCGATCTCATCTCGTGACATGCACTCTTTTGCTTCGTTCCAGATCATAAAAATGTGCCCTCCTTGGGAGCGGTTATTTTCGGACGGTCTTAAAACCGTTGACGATTATTAAAGCGAGTTCTTTGCCTTCGATGTCGAAAGCTTTGACCTCGTAAAGGCAGATATTCCTGCCATCTTTTACTATATCGGCATTGCAGGTGATCTTGCCGCCGTGCCAGGATCTTAAGAAATTCATCTGCGTTGCCTGTGTTACCGTTATGGTGTCCGAATCGAGAACGCAGTTCTCCGCGACGGCGAAAGCGAAGTCAGCCATCGTGTAATAGACTGCGCCCATCAGGCCGCCGACTGCATTAAGATGCCTTCCGTCGGGCTCGAGTGATACGGTGCTGTGGCCTTTCTCGGCCTTCTCGATCACTAGTCCGGTTGCTTCCGTGGCGTATTTATCGCCTTCGAAAAACTTTCTTACTGCTTCAAGATCAACCATTGGCAGAAAGTCCCATCTCAAAAGCTTTCATGTTGAGCTCGAGGAACTTGGCGGGAACGGAGGCCTCAACAGCCTTGATCCACTCTTCCTTGCTGATCTCGGAGATGTACTTGGAGAAGACACCCATGAGAACGATGTTCGTAGCCTTGGAAGATCCTGCCTGCTCGGCTAAAGCGAGAGCATCGATCGCATCTACCTTGGCGCCGGACTCTTCCATCTTGGCGATGAGTTCCGTGGGATATTCAGCCGTGCCTGCGATTACGGGCATGGGATCGATCTGCTGTGAGTTGGTTACGATCTGTCCGCCGGGCTTTAAGAATTCAACATATCTTGCAGCTTCGAGCAGCTCGAAGGAGATGATGTAGTCAGCTTCACCCTTGTCGATGATGGGGGAGTTGACCTTGTCGCCGAACTTAACATATGTTACGACGCTTCCGCCTCTCTGGCTCATGCCGTGGACCTCGGATACCTTTACGTCGTAGCCCTTGTCCATTGCGGCTCTGCCCAACAACTTACTTGCGAGGAGGGAACCCTGTCCGCCCACGCCTACTATCATTATGCTTGTTACCATGTTACTGCCTCCCCGTTCAAAGTCTCGAAAGCGTTGAACTTGCACAGCTCGCTGCAGACCTTGCAGCCGAAGCACTGTGTCGTGTCAACGTGTGCGTGTCCGTCCTTAAAGGAGATAGCCGGGCACCCTAACTTCATGCAGGCCTTGCAGGACTTGCACTTGTCGGGATTGACCTGGATGGGTTCGCCGCGCTTTACCTTCTTGAGGAGTGCGCAGGGTCTTCTGGAGATGATGACAGAAGGCTCTTCTGCTGCAAGCTCTTCCTTGACGGCTGCTTCAGCCTCTGCGAGGTTATAGGGATCTACTACTCTTACCCTGTTGATGCCCATTGCGCGTACCAGAGCCTCAAGATCGATCTTGCCGGCCGGGTCGCCACGGAGGTTATAGCCTGTCGTGGGATTCTGCTGGTGGCCTGTCATGCCCGTGATGGAGTTATCAAGGATGATGACGGTTGAATTTGTCTGGTTATAAGCGATGTTGGCAAGACCTGTCATACCTGAATGCATGAAGGTGGAGTCGCCGATGACTGCAACGGTGTTCTTCTCAGCTTCAGCGCCCAAAGCCGTATTGAAGCCGTGGAGGGAGCTGATGGATGCGCCCATGCACTCTGTCGTGTCGATAGCGCAAAGAGGCGGAGTTGCACCTAATGTGTAGCATCCGATGTCGCCCATGACAGTAAGCTTGAGCTTGGAAAGAACATAGAACATTCCTCTGTGAGGGCAGCCTGCGCACATGGCGGGAGGTCTTCCGGGAAGTCCTTCGATGGGCTTGCATGCGGGCTTCTCAGGGAGACCCAGCTTTGTTGCGATAAGCCCCTGGGAAAACTCGTCGATCAGAGGGAAGATGTCCTTGCCCGTAACTTCAAGGCCCAGTGTCTTACAGTGGGTCTCGATGATGGGATCGAGTTCTTCAACTACTACGAGCTTATCGACCTTGGCTGCAAAGTCCTTGATCTTCTGAACGGGAAGGGGATTGATAAGACCGATCTTAAGAACGGGATGCTTATCTGCGAAAACTTCCTTAACATACTGATATGAAGTGGAAGAAGTGATTATACCCATTGATGTATCGGAGCCTTCTTCAATGCGGTTAAGGTCGGATTCCTCTGCCAGTGCGATGAGCTTTTGTGTTCTTTCTTCCACGATGGGATGACGTCTCTTGGCATTTGCAGGGACCATAACGTACTTAGCGGCATCCTTGACGTAAGGCTTGACGGCTGCTTCAGCTCTTTCTCCTGTCTCGACTACGGACTGGGAGTGAGCGACTCTCGTGCACATCTTGATAAGTACGGGTGTATCGTACTGCTCGGAAATATCGTAGGCCTTGATGACGAAGTCCTTAGCCTCCTGGGAATCAGCGGGCTCCAACATGGGCATCTTGGCTGCGATCGCATAGTGCCTTGAATCCTGCTCATTCTGTGAGGAGTGCATTCCGGGATCGTCCGCGACCAGGATGACCATTCCGGCATTGACACCGGTATAGCTCATGGTAAAGAGGGGGTCTGCTGCGACATTGAGTCCGACGTGCTTCATGGCACAGTAGGATCTCTTGCCGGCTCTGGAAGCACCGAAAGCGGTCTCCATGGCAACCTTCTCGTTGGGTGCCCATTCACAATAGATCTCTTCGTACTTGGCGGCTTCTTCAGTGGTCTCAGTGCTGGGAGTGCCGGGGTACGAACTTGCGACCGCAACGCCTGCCTCATAAAGACCTCTGGCGATCGCCTTGTTTCCAAGCATTAATTCTTTCATATTTCATCTCCGTAAGACAGATCTGACATTTCAGATCTTTGATGATATTTGTTATCTGAGGCTATGAGCCCAGATTAGGAAACATTATAACATGATTGATTATTAATAAATATAAGAGGAACCTATGAGGTTCGTATTCGTTACGGAAAATGAACCAGTTAATACCTGAGCGGGCTGATGTGGTACAATTACTGTCAGGAAGACAGGGATTTAAGGGGGGAAGATATGATCCGGTCGGTTTTTTCACCAACGATCCTCCCGAAATTTTATGCAGCACGATACCCGGGCTGATCCGGGATAAGTTAACAGTGAGGAGGCGGTAAGATGGATCACAAAGAAAGAATGCTCAACAATCTGCCCTACAAGTCATGGATGGACGGTCTCAGTGAGGAAAGGACGGCTACCAAGACAAAGGTCTTCCGCTACAACAATATCTCTCCTGATGAAGCAGATGAAAGAGAACGGCTCTTAAGAGAGATCCTGGGAAAGACAAGCGAAGGATATCTTTGTATCGAATCGCCCTTTCACTGTGACTACGGATATAACATAGAGGTCGGAAAGAACTTTTTCGCGAATTATAACTTCATCGTACTTGATGTCGGCAAGGTCCGTATCGGCAACGATGTCATGATGGGTCCCAACGTCGCGATCTATACGGCAGGTCACCCTCTTCATCCTGAATCGCGCAACTCCGGCTATGAATACGGGATCGATGTCTCGATAGGAGACAATGTCTGGATCGGAGGGAATGTCTGCATAATGCCCGGAGTCAATATCGGCAACAACGTCGTGATAGGTGCAGGCAGCGTTGTTACGAAGGACATCCCCGACAACATGATCGCAGTCGGAAATCCCTGCAAAGTCGTAAGGGAGATAACGGAAGAAGACAGGGACTATTACTACAAGGACAGGAAGTTCGATGTGGACGATTACAAGTAAAAATCCGGATAGTTTCTGTTATATTATTTCTGAAAGATGAAGATGATCTAAGGAGGACATACAATGGAGAACCATACATTTCAGACAAGAGGGGTATGTGCCCGCATGATATCTTTCGGTATCGAGGACGGTAAGCTCCACGATGTCAGATTCTTCGGAGGGTGCCCGGGCAACACGGCTGCGATCGGCAAGCTCATCGAAGGAAAGGATGCCAGGGAAGTCGCTGATCTTCTGAGGGGCAACGACTGCGGCGGCAGAGGAACATCCTGCGCTGACCAGCTCGCGATAGCGATCGATCAGGCGCTTAAAGATAAAGCATGATACCGGAGGTATAAAGAGTGATCTACTATGTTTTCGCGATCGGTGTGATGGTATGGAGCCTTATCGTTCAGGCAAGGCTTAAAAGGCTTGTAAGCAAGTATAGCGACGTCAGAGTCGTAAGCGGCAAGGATGCAAACACCTGTGTCAGGGAGATGCTTCATGCAAACAATATCGACGGTATCGACATTGAGCATACCGACGGATCCATGACGGACCACTATAATCCCAAAAAGGATTCGATAAATCTGTCAGACACGACCTACGGGCGGGATTCGATCACTGCCATTGCGATCGCCGCACATGAATGCGGACATGCATGTCAGGCTCATTCGGGAATGTTCATGTACAGGGTCCGCCAGCTCATAGCTCCTGCAGCCGGGATCACATCCAAATTAAGTGTCTGGGTCGTCATCCTGGGCGTCATAATAATGTATGCCGCTGACAACCTTGAGGTGAGCAATATGGGATATAATGTCAGCACCATAGGAATTCTCCTTTATGCGGTCGTATTCCTGTTCTATCTCGTTACTCTTCCCGTCGAACGCAACGCGAGCAGGAGAGGCCTTAAAGCCATGAAGGAATTGGGCTGGGTATCTGACGACCAGCTTCCCTATGCAAAGAAAGTCCTTTGGGCGGCAGGTGATACTTATGCAGTAGCTCTCGCAAGTTCGGCAGTTACGCTCTTGAGGCTCCTTACCATAAGAGGCAGGAGAAGGAGCTGAGACCAGCCGCAAATTATTGATCGAAAAAGAATAAAAAATTAAGAATCAGGAGGGGGAATTTTATGAATGATGATTATGAGGATATCTTTGGGGTTGTATTCAAAGAACAAAGGGATAAGATACCCGTGATATTCAGGCCGAGCAGGAAAGTGGTCGTAGTGGGTCTTATCGCGATCTTTATCTTTACCGTAGGTATGCTCGCCATGATACCTATCTGGTACTCGACCGGCCAAAGAGGTGATTCGTGTACGACATCGATGTTTACGTTATACGATGACAGGATCCTTGCTATAGAGATATTCTTCGGCATTGTCGTGGTGATCCTTGCCGCATGGCTTTCGATATCGAGAATATGTGAGAAACAGGCATACAAAAAGGCATCCCGTTTTGCCAACATGGCCTATGAGGCCCAGAGATACAGGCGGGAACAAAAATGGCAGGAATGGAAGATGAATAACAGAGAGTATTAAGATATTCCTGATAAATCAAAAGAATACGGCAGGGCCGCTTTGATAAGCTGTCCTGCCGCTTTAATGTGACTATGCCGCGTATGAAGATTCCCTTATTCCGTATTATTCCTTTGTTGCTTCTGATGCGGCTGTTGTGTTCTTGTCTTTGAGCAAGCCTGTGCCTGCAAGTCTGGTTCCTGCGAAGCTTCCGATGACGCTGGACAGGTCGATTCCAAGGCTGTCGCCGATACCGTCGATCGTCTGCTTGAAGGACTTTGTGATGTCCTCTGTCATCTTTGCTGTGTTGCCCTCGCCATACATGGTGATGGAGTCGATATTTGCGAGAGGCTTTGCTATGGACTCGGCTACCAGAGGGTACATCTTGCAGAGCATCTCGATGATGGCTGCTTCGCCGTACTTCTGCATAGCTTCAGCTTTCTTGTCGATACCGGCTGCCTCAGCCTCTGCCTTTGCCCTGATGGCGTCAGCTTCAGCCTCACCTCTTGCACGGATACCTTCAGCTTCTCTCTGCATTGCGATCATGTCAGCTTCAGCCTGGAGCTTCTTTGCTTCAGCCTGCTGAGCGATCTCAAACTTCTTGGCTTCGGCTTCCTTCTGTCTCTTGTAGAGCTCGACGTCTGCCATCTGCTGCTGACGATACTTCTCAGCATCTGCCTGCTTCTTGATCTCGGCATCGAGAGCCTGCTCACGAACCTGAGCTTCCTTCATCTTGAGCTCGATAGCCTTCTCCTGCTTAGCGATGTCGGCCTCGGTATCAGCAACCTCGATCGACTTACGCTGTGCCTGCTCCTGGATCTTATATGCTGCGTCTGCCTCAGCTTTCTTGGAGTCCTGGATGACCTGGAGTTCGCTCTTCTTGATAGCGAGATCGTTCTGCTTGATGGCGATCTCCGTATCTGCTGCGACTCTTGCATCGTTAGCTTCCTTGGCTGCCTCAGCCTGAGCTATAGCAACGTCTCTTTCGGCATTTGCCTTTGCGATGGAAGCGTTCTTCTGGATCGCTGCCATGTTGTCCTGACCCAAAGCATTGATAAGATCGTTCTTATCTTCAACATGCTGGATGTTGCAGGAGATGATCTGGATACCGAGGTTGTTCATGTCAACCTGTGCCTTCTCCTGAACCTGGTCACCGAATGACTTTCTGTCGTTGCAGAGTTCCTTCAATGTGATGGTTCCGATGATCTCACGCATGTTACCCTGCAAAGAATCAACGAGCTGCTGGTTGATCTGCTGGCTGTTCATGTTAAGGAAGTTCTTCATGGCCAGCTTGATGCCTTCATCATCTGTCCTGATCTGGACCTTTGCTACTGCGTCGATGTTAACACCGATGAAGTCAGCGGTCGGAACGAAGTCTCCGGTCTTGATGTCGATAGACAGCTGCTCGATAAGGAGTTCGTCTCTTCTCTCGAGGAAGGGGAGTTTTAATCCTGCTTTACCGATAAGGATCTTAGGTTTCCTCTTAAGACCTGTGATGATGTAAGCTTTGTTCGGCGGTGCCTTTACATAGCTTGTTGCAATGATCACGATGACGAAGATCACTGCGATCACGATTCCTGCAATAAGTAAAAAATTGATGTTTGTAGGCATTTCTTTGCCCTCCTTTCAACCCTCTGAGATAATTATATAATTTCCCCGCCCCTAATCAAGGAAAATCGTATCCGGCAAATTCCGAATTCACAGGTTGAATAATCCCTTAAATCCGGGCGGATATTTCCTATGTCAAAAATGCACAAATCCAATGAATTAGGGGCTTTGGGGCATATTATCATATGTATATATTACATATATGTATGTGATCCGCACCTTACCTTCACTGAAGAACATGATATACTGACAGGGAATTAAAGAGTTTTTCGGGGGGGAATCATGGAAAACGATTATGTGGATTATTTTTTCAGGGACCGGCAGGAGAAGATCCCCAAGATCTTCAGGATAGGAAGGCATACAAAGAGCATCGTAAAATGGTTGTTGATCTCCATCATAGCCATTGCTGCAGCCTTGGGATTTTTCTTATGCCTTGGCGGCCGCGGAATGGGAGAGATCACGACAGAGACCATAGACGGATCTTATACGCTCATATATCCCCGATTATCGCTTATTATCTTCGGATGTTCTGCAGGACTCATTGCGTTGATATTCCTGTGGGTCTATGTTGCAAATTTTTTTCAGAAAAGAGCATTTAAGAGGGCTGTTGAGCTGGCAAGACCAATAATCGAGAAAGACAGGAGCAGGGGTGATGCGACTTCTGCCTGGAACAGGGACAGGTTCATGAGGGAACTTAATCCCGTCATGGTTCCGCAGGTGCAGGAGGAAGACGAACTCGACCTGTCTGACATAAAGACAGAAGACTTGTAAAAGATATCAAAGAAGCATTTACCGTAGTATAATCTATGTATGAATTATGAGGGGGGAGAACATTATGAAAAGATTTCCGAAAACCATTGCACTCTTGCTGGTAATGTCGCTTCTTGCATCTGCAGGATGTAATATCGTGCACGAGACTCCGACGCAGGATACCGTAGAGACGACAACTTCTGCAATCGAAGAGATCACCACTACGACAACAACGGAAGCAACGACAACAACCACTTCTGAAGCAGAGGATACTTCGGAAGATACAGATGAGACTTCCGCGTCTTCTTCCGATGTTGCTGCAAAGGCTGACGGCCTCCCTGACAGCGGAAAGATCAGGGATAACAAATTCTACGATCTGTTCATGTCATTCATTGACGGATTCGAGGAGGATTATCCGGGATCGACATACGGTTTCTTTGTTGACTACGATAAGGATGTTGACGGTCCCTTCTGGGTCCTTCTGATCCTTGCATCAGATTCGACAAGAAAATCATACTGCGCGGACGGAGACAAGCTGATCGAATACGATACCGGCTTTTGGAAGGACTACGCTGTACCCGAAAAGATGCTGAGTTATAAGACCGTTAAGAGCCTGCCTGCACTTTTCGATACGAGGGATCCTTACCTTACGATAGAGAAGAGCATCAAGGACGGATATTATTACGGTGATAATATCGCTTATTCAGAGGATGGTAAATATTTCCTTTTTACATACGGGAAAGGATCTTATATCAAGATCGAGGATGCGAAAAAACTAAAATCCGGCGATAAGGTCACTTTCGAAGGATCCGGCGAGACCTTCATGGTCGATGAGGGCACGTCCGGTCTTGAATCCACTTTCGAGGGAGAAGAGTTCTGGCTTGATGATGTTTATCTTCCTGAAGAGATGCAGGGCAAATACATGCAGCTCTACGGCGCCAGCGACATTCCCGAGTATAAGTACTTAGGAACGGCCCTTCTTCCCATATCCGAAGAGGTGGAGATCTATGACGGCTTCAAAATGCTCTATTCGGCTGAGGATATCGAAGAATACAAGAAAACACATGGTGAGACGGGCAATCCCTTTTTGGATTCGGCGTACTACATCGGCAGTACCTTTACCAATGACGAATATACTTTAAGATCCAACGGTTTTGCCACAGGTATGGCTTTGCTCCAGCCGATAGTCGTAAAGGACGGAAAGATAGTAAGGATCAATCTGAGCTGGACATAACAATAGTTTTGTAAAAGAGAGGAAAAGGAGGTGTCTTATATGGCAAAGAAGATCATAACGGTCTCAAGACAGTTCGGTTCCGGCGGCAGGACGATCGCCAAGGAACTTGCCAAGAGATTAGACTACGATTATTACGACAAAGAGATAATCGAATCCGTTGCGGAAAAGACGGGGTTCTCCGAACAGTTCATTGCCGAAAAGGGCGAGAGGTCGCCCGGAAGGACGATCTTTTCCTATGGCTTCGATTCGGGTTCCATGATGCCGGGCGTGATGTACGGCATGTCTGCCAACGATTATATCTGGACCGAGCAGAGCAAGTTCATAAGACAGATCGCAGATTCGGGCAAGCCCTGCGTAATAGTCGGAAGAAGCGCCGATTATATCCTGAGGGAATATGATGATGTCCTGAATGTTTTCATCTGCGCCGACATGGAATTCCGCAAGAAGAGGGTGGTCGAGATCTACGGCGAGACGGATGTCAAACCCGAGAAGAGGATCGCCGATAAAGATAAGAGAAGAGCCTTGAACCATAAGTTCTTTACGGATCTTGAATGGGGCTTTGCTCCCAATTACGACATCTGCCTTAACAGCGGAAAGATAGGTCTCGAAAGATGCGTTGACATCCTGGAGGAACTGGCAAGATGATCCCTTGAAGATCTGAAGTTTGAAATAATAAAAGGAGCCGCTTGTGCGGCTCCTTTCTTTTATGCCTGATATGAGGATCAAAGATCGTAATACATCTCGAATTCGGCCGGATGAGGGATCTTCGAAAGTTCGGCATTGGTCTTCTTAAGGCGCTTCATGAGCTGGTTTAAGAGCCTTTCGGGGAAGACACCGCCCTTGGTAAGATAATCGTGATCAGCTTCCAGCGCTTCGATCGCTTCCGTAAGGGATGAAGGGAGGCCTTCGATCTTTGCCTTCTCTTCGTCTGACAGATCGAAGAGGTTGAAGTCGTAAGGACCCCAGCCCTTCTCGTGAGGATCGATCTTGTTTGCGATACCGTCAAGACCTGCCATGAGGATAGCTGCATATGCATAGTAAGGATTGCATGTAGCATCAGGATTACGCAGCTCGAATCTCTTGGTGTCGGGAGTCTTCGCGTAAGCGGGGATCCTGACGACTGCAGAACGGTTTGCCATTGCGTAGCCGATCGTAACGGGAGCTTCAAATCCGGGAACGAGCCTCTTGTAGGAGTTCGTGGAAGGATTCGTTATCGCGCAAAGCGATCTTGCGTGAGTGAGAAGTCCGCCGATGAACCAGAGAGCCTCATCAGACAGCTGCCCGTAGTTGTCGGGATCGTAGAAGACGGGCTGGCCGTCCTTGGTGAGGAGCATGTGAACGTGCATGCCGTTGCCTGCCTCGCCTGCGAGAGGCTTGGGCATGAGGGTAGCGGTCCTGCCGTCCAGGACTGCCTCGTTCTTGATGACGTACTTGGCTGCCATCGTGTCGTCAGCGAGCTTTAACATCTCGCCCAGTTCAACTTCGATCTCGTTCTGGCCGCAGCCGCCGACTTCGGGGTGATGGTACTTGACGTTGATGCCCCAGTCAGCCATGGCAAGACACATACGGGAACGGATATCGTTGCAGACATCCATAGGGAGGGAGGCGTGATAGCCTGCACCCTGCTTGATCTGATAACCCAGGTTGTTGGACTGTGAATTGGAAGCCCAGTGAGCCTGTTTGGTGAAGATATTGACTGAAAGAGCCTGGGAGGTTACCTCGTAATTGATATCATCGAAAAGATAGAATTCATACTCGGGTCCGATGATCATGGTGTCCGCGATGCCGGTCTCTTTCAGATATTCGAGAGCGCGCTTAGCAACATTTCTCGGATACTGGTCGAAGGGCTTGTTTTCGGGGATCTCGATGACCTTAACGTCGCCTATCATTGACAATGTCGGAGTCTCGGAATACTTGTCTATGACTGCCGAATCCAGAACGGGTACGAAGACCATGTCCGAATTCTCAACAGGCGCATAGCCGTAGTTGGAACCGTCAAAACCGATACCCTGAGTCATCGTCTTCTCTGACAGCCTGTCAGCGGGGATGGATAAGTGTCTCCATCTGCCGTCGATGTCGGTCAGTTTGAAGTCGACCATTTCAATGCCGTTGTCCTTGATCATGGCAAGGACATCCTCCAAGGTTCTACTCATAATTTACCGCCTTTCCGGTGGCATGAGCGGGCCACCGATATTATGGTTTAAATTATAAACCAAGGCACACTTGAAAAAGCCTTTCGAATTGATGTCTGTTATAACAAACATCTCGCAAGGCTTTCTTGCAAGTTGTATAATCAGAGGCGTTTGAAAAAAGGAGGGATAACTGATATGAAATGCTTATACGAAAAGACTGCAGGAAGGCTGGTCTACCGTTCGATCCTTTTGACGGTCGCGGTCATTGCCGTTGTATGGTCTTTCCTGGGATATAAACCGGTCATGCTCTACTTCACCAACTGGTCTGTATGGTTTGCTGCGGCAATGACTATCCTTACCTATGCGGGAACTGTCATGTCCACTGCAAAAGGGAACGAAGCCGTCCTGGACAACAAGGCATTCCGCCTGCTCAAGTTCTGTGCCGAGGTAATGATATTCGCGACTTTCGTTGTGTCGTCTTTCGTTCTTCCCGACAAGCTCTGGACGGCAGGATTCTGGGCGCCCGGAAGCATCTTCAAGCATCTCCTTCTTCCCATACTTTATATAGGTGACGGCATCCTTTGCGATAAGCGCAATTCATATAAAGTGCATTATATCTTCGCTGCCCTCGCGGCTCCGGTCATTTACTGGACAGCCGTGATAACGCGTTTCGTAACTTACAGGAATTCCATGGGTGGAGCTATTCCCGAAGATCAGTGGAGCAATTACTATCCTTATGGATTTACCAATATCGATAACGGACACACTCTGACTTTTCTCATCCTGCTCCTCGCAGGCATCGCCGTGGGACTTGCGATAACGGGAACTGTTTTCTATCTGCTGAACAAAAAGAAGAGCGAAAAGTAACCTTGCGTCCCAAGGTAAAACAATTGTAATCAAATGTAACACGTTGGAAATTGATATTTGTGCCCAGCCTCTTAGAATAGTTATTACCTCAACGAAAACAGGGAAAAGGGTGCGGCATGAAAAAACTGAAGGGCAGCGTTGTCAGTGCATTGATCGTGATCTTCGTCTTAGGGACGGGAGTTGGTGCGGTATGGTTAAAGCACAAGATCGATGATGCGAAAAGAGAAACTGCCGCTTCCAATAATTCAAGTGTTCTCATTACAACTGATCTCCCCCGTACTACGACAGATCCCACAACACCTGTTTCGAAAGAAGATCTGAAAGCCGGCTGGCAGGAGAGAGGCAACACCAGGGTCTTTATCGATAAGGACGGCAAGACCGTAACGGACGGCATCGGCGAAGCTGACGGAAAGCAGTATCTCATTAAGAACAAGAAGGCTGCCGGAGCGGGCCGCGTGATCCTCGACAACAACATCTATTATGTTGCTGAAGAAGGCCTTATCACGAGAGTCGTATACGGTGACAAACCCATGGTGGCGCTCACTTTTGATGACGGTCCTTCCAAGTACACGGAACAGATCCTTGACGTATTCAACGAATATGATCAGAAGGCTACTTTCTTCATCAACGGCGAAGACGTTCCTGACCATAAGAACGCGATCATCCGCCAGCATGACGAAGGCTTTCTCACGGCAAATCACACACAGAACCACAAGACCCTTACGAAGCTGTCAAAAAAGGATATCCTAGAACAGATATCCCTTACTGATGACATAGTATATGAACTTTGCGGTGTCAGGACAAAGTATCTGAGACCTCCGGGAGGCGCCGCAGACGAGAAGGTCAAGTCGACAGTCAACATGCCTCTGATCAACTGGTCAGTGGACACGAAAGACTGGTCTCACGACAATGCCGACAAGACCATAAGGGAAGTGAAAAAGAGCACGAACGACGGCTCCATCGTCCTTATGCACGACAGGATGAAGTCAACGGCAGAAGCCGTCAAGACGATCGTGCCCGAACTTATCGGCCGCGGTTACCAGCTCGTCACGATAGAAGAGATGGCGCTTCTCCGCGGCGGTACGAAAGCGGGTCAGGTCTACTACAGTTTCCCTCCGCCGAGGAAGGATAAGGATTAAGCCTCGGGTGCGAAGCTGTCCTTGCCTACGCCGCAGACGGGGCAGACCCAATCTTCGGGAATATCTTCAAATGCCGTTCCTGCTGCGATTCCGCTGTCGGGATCACCGATCTCGGGATCATAAACATATCCGCAAATCTGACATACATATTTCTGCATGGTATCGTCCTCCTGAATAGAGCTTATGTACCAAGTTTACTATTAAAGTCCCGGCAAGTCGATAACATATGATTTCGACTTGCCGGGGTCTTATTTTTTGGTTGAGTTATTCTAATAAAAGATATAAAATTTCCTTGAGATTGAATTTCCGGAGATTTTCGATGACTGACGAACTCAAAGACATAATCTATGCCGATCTGTTCAGATATACGGGCAATACACGCAGGTACAAGAACATCTATGCCTGCTATCTTGAAGAGCGTATGTCGAGTCCGGAATTCAGTTACATCAGCACCATGAGGCGCACCAGGTATTACTACGACCAGATCTCCAAGCACGACGGCTTAATGAAGAAGTTCTTCAAGTTCAAGTTCAAGGTCATGAACTTCAGGCTGGAGAGGCTTTCGCGTAAATACCATTTCCAGATCCCTTATGACACCGATATCGGCAAGGGCTTCTATCTTGCGCATTTCGGCAGGGTCATAATCCACCCCAAGAGCGTCATCGGCCATAATGTCAACGTATCCACGGGCGTCGTTATAGGCACGCAGTTCAGGGGCAAGCGCAAGGGGTCTCCGCACATAGGCAACTATGTCTGGATCGGTGCGAATGCCATAATAGTCGGCAACATCAATATCGGCAACAATGTACTTATCGCTCCGGGCGCATATGTCAATTTCGATGTCCCGGACGGATCTATAGTTATAGGCAACCCCGGACTCATCAGAAGGTCTCCGGGCGCGACCCTCAATTATATTAACAACACCATCCTCTTCGACGAGTACAACGTTCGCTCGGACGGAGTAAGGCAATGGTGACAGACAGGGATTTCCACACTTCGGCAAGACAGAGATTTATCGAAAGGCTCGCTGAGCCTTCTGTCTGTATTATCTTTTCCGGCACATCGAAAAAGGTTACTATTGATGACGAGTACCGCTTTTTCGCTGACGTCAATTTCCGCTACCTTACCGGGCTTGACCGGGAGGGCATGATCTATGTCGTAAGGAAGACGGAGGAAATGACCCTGGAGATGATCTTCGCTCCCGACAAGGACGAGAAAGAGGAGCGCTGGCACGGCAAAAGGATGTCATCAGACGAGATAAGGGAGATCACCGGGATCGAAAAGGTCATGGCTTCTGAAGATTACGGAGCCTGGCTCGTCGATATCCTGGCGGACGAAGACATCAAGATCCTCACCGACCTGACTTCGGTCACTGACGAGACAAAAGAACTCGTTAAGAATTCGGCAGAAAGGATAAGCGACGTTTCGAAGATCCTTGAGGAGATGAGGCTCATCAAAGCCTCCTGTGAGATCAGCTGCATAAGGGAAGCTGCAAGGATAACGGAAGAAGCGGTTGAAAGTCTTAAGGCTTATGTCAAAGAGGGCATGACCGAATACGATCTTCTGACGCGCCTGGAATACGAGCTTGCAAGAAGGAGCGGTCAGATCTTCTCATTTGCAACGATCGTGGCCTGCAATTCCAACTCATTATACCTTCATCACAGCATGGCCGACAGGGACATGAAAGTCGTCCCCGGAGGTTATATCCAGATAGACTGCGGCGCCCGCTGCGACGGCTATTGCGCGGACATATCCCGCGTTATCTTTACGGGAGGGAAAGCCCCTTACGAAGATCCTTCGGATAAAAGATATCTTTTGCATGGTATCATTAAAGAGTTGAGGCAGGAAGCCATGGCCTTCATAAGGCCCGGCGTGACTTTCGCGGAACTTAATTCCGTGATGCATAAGATCTGCTCAGAACGCCTTAAGGAATTGGGGCTGATAGGAGAAGACGAAGATCCCAAGGAAGCGGTCAAAAGATACTACTGGCATAACACTTCCCACTTCCTTGGACTTAACGTTCACGATGTCGGCGGAAAGGATAAGGTGTTTGCCGCGGGGATGACGCTCGCTCTCGAGCCCGGCGTATATATTCCCGAGTGGTCTATGGGATTCAGGATAGAGGACGATGTCCTCGTAACGGAAAACGGATGCTGTTATCTGTCATCAGGCAGAGACGATGCCGGGGAGGAATATATTTGTATCTGATAAGTCTTGAGATCAATCCGGCTCTCCTTATCGCGATAGTCGCGGCAGTTGTTCTGCTGCTCGTCGCGGGAGTAGTATTGCTCCTTTACAAGGTGACGGTCACGGGCATAGTCGATAAGGTCTATAAGCGCCCCCGTCCCATGCCGCAGGTCGACCGTTCTCCCAAGCAGATAGAAAGAGAGACCGTCATAGGCAGGGGCCGCAACTGGTTCTACGCAAACAGGATGCAGTTCCTTAATGTCGGCGTTACTTCCTTTGACGGAACGCATCTTGCAGGTTATTACCGTCCTTCCGCCGAACGCGGCTGCCGCAACGCGGTCATCCTTATTCCGGGCTACGACGAGCATCCTTCCAAGATGGCGGCATATGCAAGGCTCATCATGAAACAGATGCAGTGCAGCATCCTCATCATCCATCCGCGCGCCCACCTAATGAGCGAAGGCGATATCTTCACCTACGGCCTCATGGAGAGCGTTGATCTTGATGCCTGGTTCGATTTCCTTAAGAAGAGGGTCGGCAGCAACTGCAATATCTATCTCATGGGAAGATCCGTAGGCGCTCTTACGGTCCTGCTCGCAGCCCAGCAGGAAGGCTTTTCGGAGAACGTTGCCGGCATAATCGTCGACAGCCCCGGAGAGACTCTTACGGAGCTCATCTGTTCCTGGACCATGGCAAAGAAGAAGAGAAATGTCCAAAGATATATGCCGGGAGTAAGGCGACTTACCGAGAAGAGGTACGGCTTTGATATGGAACGCTGCGACTGTTCCGTCCATGCGGGCAGGATCAAGGTTCCTGTCCTGATATTCCAGGGCGGCAGTGACGAGATAACCAAGCCCGTCAAGACGAGACACATCTTCGATAACTTAAGATGCGAAAAGAGGATGGTCGTTGTCGATGACGCAGGCCACAACGAGTGTTACGACAAGGCTCCCTCACTTTACGAGAAAGAGATAAGAAAATTTATCGAGACCTGCATGGTACGTCTTGTCAAAATCGGACGCTTGTAGTATTATCTCGCTTGACAATAACGGATACGGGGAGCTCGAGCTCGTAAGAGTGACGGCTGAGAGGGCTTTTAGGCCGACCCGATGAACCTGACGGATAATGCCGGCGTAGGGAGAATGTCCAACACATTTTTTTATACGTACATGCCTTCAGTTCTTATATCCGGATCGGAGGTATTTTTTATGTCAAACACAAACAACATTTCCAAGACGAGGGTGCTCACGGAAACAGCCATCATGCTGGCTCTTGCGACCGTTTTGTCCCTCATCAAGATCCTTCAGCTGCCCTATGGCGGCGCCGTGACTGTCGCGAGCATGCTTCCCGCGATAATCATCGCCTACAGGCACGGATTCAGATTCGGCCTGCTCGCAGGATTCGTATTCGGTGTCTTCGAGCAGCTCCTGGGACTTAACAACCTTTCTTATGTTACGACCTGGCAGTCAGTCCTCGCCGTAATACTGCTCGACTACATCATCGCATTCATGGTGATCGCAGTCGCAGGCCTTTTCAGGAAGATCTCTTCCCAGCCTGCCGGACTCATGGCAGGTACGATCCTTGCCTGCGTATTGAGATTCCTCTGCCACGTTATCTCAGGAGCCACCGTATGGGCAGGTCTTTCGATCCCTTCCGAGGCAGCCCTCATCTACTCCATCGGATACAATGCGACTTACATGATCCCCGAGACGATCGTAACGGCAGCAGCTGCATACTATATCGGTTCGATCCTCGATTTCAGGGGCGATAAGATCAAGAGCCTTTCCGTTAAGGGCGACAGCCGCATTCCCGTACTCAAGTGGATCGCAGGACTCGTTATCGTTGTTGCAGTTATCTTTGATGCAGTCAACATCTTCATGCACCTTCAGAATGCTGAAAGCGGTGAGTTTGACGCCACGGGCTTTGCAAGTGTAAACTGGATGCTGATAGGGATCGTAACCCTGGCAGCCGTAGCAGTCGCTGCAGTGCTTTTCGTGATATCCAAGAAGACAAGCGGAAAGAAATAAGGATCCCTTATCCCGGGAAAGAAGGGGAAATCTGATGGGAACATGTCTTATCATATCAGGCGGAGATTATTCTCCTTTGAAAGATGACATCGGATATGACTATGTCATTGCCTGTGATCTGGGTTATGAACATGCCCTGAAGATGGGCATAAAGCCTGACATCATGGTCTCTGATTTCGATTCCCTTGACCGCAGTAAGTTCCCGGCTGATGAGATAGCGCTTCTGGAGTTTCCGGTAAGAAAAGATGACAGCGATACGATGCTCGCCATCAAGCATGCGCTTAAGGAAGGTTACGGTCACATCGTCATCTCCTGCGCTCTGGGAGGCAGGCTCGATCACACGATCGCCAATATCCAGAGCATGGCATATGTTGCGGAAAGAGGCGGCGTATGTGAGATCATCAGCGATAAGGAATATCTAAGAACATTTACAGGGGGAGAGCTTTCTCTTGAAAAAAGGGAAGGCTTCTCCCTGTCCTTATTTTCGATAACAGACAGATGCACCGGCGTATCGATATCAGGTTCCGCATACGACTGCGAAAACGTTACGCTTACAAATTCATTCCCTTTGGGCATCAGTAATTACTGGAAAGAAGAGCGTGTCACCATAAGGATGTCTGAAGGCATCATGCTGATCGCCGAATCTTTGATCAAATAGAAGTTCATTTATATTTCATACAAAATCCCCGTATGTTCGGATATAATTATTAAAAGGGAACTTCCCTTTTGTCAGACCACAACGGAAGGGGTGATTTTATGAAGATCACTACACAGGGAAACGGTATCAAGATCGGCAACAGACTCGAAAGCAAGATCGAATCCAAGATGAGTAAGTTCGATAAATACTTCGGTGACGAAGGTACTATGAATGTCCGTATCAGACCCGAAGGCAACCGCATGTCTGTCGAGATCACGATGAAGATCGACAACAAGATCTACAGAGCCGAGGCCGCTGATGAAGAGATACTCTCTGCAGTAGACCGCACAGTGGATAAGCTCGAATCCCAGATCAGAAGAAACAAGACCAAGTTCTTAAAGAAGAGGAAGGATTATCCTCAGATCGTCAACTACATCGAGGATGACGGCGGTGCAGATTATGATCTGGATTCTGATGCAGATTCCAAGATCACAAGACGCAAGGAGTTTACTCTCCGTCCCATGACAAGTGAGGATGCAGTCCTTCAGCTCGAGATGTTAGGCCACGATTTCTTCGTATATCTGGATTCGGAACTCGACGCTGTATGTGTATTATATAAGAGGAAGGAAGGCGGATACGGCCTCCTGGAGCCTAAGTATTAATACAATGGAGGCCCGAAGCCTCCGGAAGATAAACAGACCATATCAGGGGTCGTCTCCATCGGGAGGCGGCCCCTCTTTTTCGAAAAAATAAAACGGGATTGTCACACAAATCACTCATTATTCTCTCACATCGGAAAACGTCAGGAGTTATACTGCAGATGGCAAAAGGGAAGCGCTGTTCATATAATGATGCGCATCGGATAAGAACGGCGCTTCCCGGAGTGCCGGTAAAGTCTCTGACCGAAGTTAAGGTTATGTTAAGGTTTATCCATTTTTCCATTAAGGTTTGTTCTATAGAATCGTAACCGTAAGATCAAAACGGCCTTACGGGATTGAAGATGGAATAAGGCAATACCGTAAGGTCGCGAAGATCTTCTTCATGGAAATAAGGAGGATAAACTTATGTGGAAAAGAAGAGACGTTAAAGCCAAGGGTAAGGCCGGCTTAGTGAGAAGCTACTGGAAGGCCGTACTGGTAGCCCTGATCATAGCGATAATCGGCGGCGGAGCAGGTTTCGGCGGCGGATACGTCGGAGGCCTCAATTCCAAGAGCAAGGATCTTGAGACGGTCAGGGTCGACCTCGATGACCTCGATATAGATTTCGACGGATTAAAGGGTTTTGATCTGGACAGGATCAATGATCTCGGTGACATCAAGGACAGAGTATCAGGATCGGATTCCGAGATCGTTATCAACGGTGTAACCATCGATTCAAAAGACTTCAAGGATATCGATGATCTCGATGATCTGAACGATTTCATCAAGGATCACGGCGGAAAAGCAATAGACGTTGATAAGATCAACAGGGAAGCCGGCAGAGCTGCTTCATTTGTGGGTCTGGCCATCATGGTGATAATCTTTATCATCGCAATGGTAGTATCTGTGATCTCCTTTATCATGGATATATTCCTCTTCAAACCGATCGAGTTCGGATGCAAGAGATTCTTCAGGAAGAACCTTGATGAGCCTGCGAAGATATCCAATGTGTTCTACGCATTCAGCTCACACTACAAGAACACGGTTAAGACCGCATTCTTCTACAACCTGTTCATCTTCCTCTGGTCACTCCTCTTCATCATCCCGGGTATCATCAAGTCTTATTCATACAGACTCGTGCCTTATATCATGGGTGAGAATCCCGATATGAACTGGAGACAGGCTCTGGATGAGAGTGCAAGGCTCATGAATGGCAACAAGTGGAGAGCATTCGTATATGACCTTTCCTTCCTGGGCTGGGGAATCCTTTCCGCAATGACACTGGGTGTACTCGGTATATTCTATGTCAACCCTTATAAGCAGTCCTCTGATGCAGCTCTCTACGAAGCGATCAGATACGGCAGCGCAGCTCCTGTTGATGCAGCAGTCTGATGCCTGATAAAAGGAACAAGAGTATAATTGAATAACGGATATGATATAGTAGTGATGACCGGCAGGGATCAAACCTGCCGGTTATCCGATTTATTGATCAAAGGGGACACTATGAAACGTAAGATATTGGTCGCTGATGATGAGGCGGAGATCAGGAATCTGTTGAGGCTCTATCTTGAGAATGAGGGCTATGAAGTATTTGAGGTCGCTTCGGGCGACAAGGTCACAGAAGCATTAAGAACGTATAAGCCGGACTTGTGTCTTCTTGACATCATGATGCCCGGAAAGGACGGACTTCACGTTCTCCAGGACATAAGAAATGAGAGCAATATCCCCGTCATCATAATCTCCGCAAGGACAGCGGACGCCGAGAGGATCCTGGGACTCAACCTGGGTGCCGACGACTACGTGACAAAACCTTTTAATCCTCTGGAAGTTGCAGCAAGAGTAAAGGCTGCCTTAAGAAGGATCGTTGACAGCGGCAGCGAAGGAAGCGAAGATGACATCATCGAGACAGGTGATCTTGCGCTTGATGTCGGGAAGTGTCTTCTTACCAAACAGGGTCAGCCCGTGGAACTTACATCCGTGGAATATAAGATAATGGAACTTCTCATGAAGAACCCCAACAGGGTGTTTACCAAGCAGCAGATCTACGAGTATGCATGGGGTGAGGATTTTATCGTCGCAGACAACAACATAATGGTCGCGATAAGCAAGCTCCGCACCAAACTCGACGAAGATCCGTCCAGGTATATCAAGACCCTCCGCGGCTTAGGCTACAGGCTTGAAACAAGGTGACTTGAGACATGACTCCCGAAGCAGGATTAAAGAAGTTCATCATCAAGCGATTCATATCGACGCTTCTTGTCGTCGGCGTTGTTGAATTTGCCGTCATAAGCGTCATCAACTGGCTCCTGCTTCCCAAAGTAGTAGGCATGCTCATGCCTCAGATAGAAGGCATACAGCTCAACAACATAGGCAACGTCTTTATCCTGCTCTTAGTGCTTGCCGGTCTCCTGGCCTCCAATGCATTAAGGTTCTTCCTGCCGTCCTTATCCGATACGATCGTGCAGTTCATCGCGGGGCGTCTTACGGCGCTCGGTGCGGACAGGTTCGATCTTGAAGGCAACACTCTTCAAAATCTCATCTCTAATATCGATTTCGGAAAGGTAACATTGCTCTTCTTCCTGATCCTGCTCATCGTCTTATTGCTCGTCGCGCCCTATGCTGCGGGAGTCACCTGGTTTTCCGCATCGGTCGTCAAGCGCTTTAGGGAACTCGAAAAGCAGCGCGAGGAAGAACAGAAAGAAGAAGAACGCAAGCGCTATCTCATGATCTCTGATATCGTCCATGATCTTAAGACCCCCATGACCACCGTCTCGGGATATGCTCAGGCCTTATCCGACGGCATGGTCAAGGAAGGATCTGAACAGGAATATCTTGATGCGATCAAGGCGAAGACGAACAGGATGAACGAGATCGTATCGATGCTCTTCGATTACGTAAAACTCGACAGTCTCGGTTATTCGATAACAAAGTCTAAGACCGATCTTTGCGAACTCGTAAGGGAATGTGTCGCGGACCACTATACAGACCTGGAAAATTCAGGCTGCGAACCCGAGATCGACATTCCCGAAGAAGAGATCATCATAGATGCAGACAGGATGCAGTTCGGCAGGGTAATAAACAATCTCATAACCAATGCCATAAGGCATAATCCCGACGGCACCGATATCGGCATCTTCATCAGGACCGACGGTGACGAGAAGAGAGTATTGGTGGCTGATTCGGGAGTACCGATAGACAAGGCAACTGCAGATGAACTTTTCGATGCTTTCGTAACCGGTGACAGATCTAGGGGTTCGTCAGGCGGCACGGGTCTGGGCCTTTTCATCTCGCACAAGATCTGTGAGATGCACGGTTACACGATAAGACTTGTCCAGTCAGATGACCTCCTGAGATATTCGATAGGGAACAAGTATAAGAAAGCATTTGTTATAGTGATCGAGTAATATACACATAATTGATATGGAGAATTCTTATGAAAATATTTTTCAGGATCGTATTGTTAACATTCGTCATTTCCTCGTTCTGCACTGCATTACCCGGTTGTACAAAACCTGCTGCGAAGGATTCTTTACCTTCTTCTGTTGAAAGCAGTGTAGTTGATAAAGAAACAAGTACAAATATTAACGAACAAATAACAGAAGTTATAACCAAGTATGTTAATGATTATGAAAATAATCAGGATCTGGCAGTATCGCATTTTTTTAAACCGGAATTGATAGAGAGCAACAAACTGATCGAGATCAAAGATTGTGACCAAAGATTTGCTTCAGTAACAAATTATTCCGGGAAATACACCTCTGCCAAAGCATTTCTTGTTACATACGATATCAGATATAAATCAGAAGCACAAAATCTCGTTACAGAAGAGAGCGGTATCAAGACCAAGTATTTTGTTTTGATCGAAACAGAAAAAGGCTGGTTGATCGACAGTATAGGATATTAACCCCTTGACATATACAAACTGCTTGTGATTAAATAAGCGCAGTTTTGACAAGGAGAATCTTTTTGTGAGACGCAATTCTTACTATTACGCATTTAACTATTATTACTTTAGCCCGAAGGACTAAAGCGATTTGTGCGTGATCAGAAAGATTTGATATTGGAACCTTATACGCCGCACGGATCGCACCGGGCGGCGTTTTTGTTTCTTAACCAGGATAAAACTTAGGAGGACATAAACATGATCGCAGTATTGAAAAACAGTGCAACAGAGGACCAGATCAAAGGGCTTATCAACTGGTTCGAAAGTACGGGACTCAGAGTAAACGAGAGCCACGGTGAATTTTGTACGGTATTGGGCCTCGTAGGCGATACGACCAGGGTGGACATAGAGATGCTCCGCGGTCTTGATATCGTTGAGAGCGTGACCCGTATCTCCGAACCCTTCAAGATGGCCAACAGGAAGTTCCATCCGGAAGACACGGTCGTTGACTGCGGAGGCGTCAAGATCGGCGGAGGACATTTTGCAGTAATGGCAGGTCCCTGCTCCGTTGAATCCCGTGAGCAGATAATCGAGACTGCCAAGGCCGTAAAGGCAGCAGGCGCAACGCTTCTGCGCGGAGGCGCATTCAAACCCAGGACATCACCCTACGACTTTCAGGGCTTGAAGGAGGAAGGCATCAAGCTCCTCGTTGAAGCCAAGAAAGAGACGGGACTTCCCATCGTAACCGAGATCATGAATCCCGACCATATACCGCTTTTCGAAGATGTTGACGTCATCCAGGTCGGAGCGCGCAATATGCAGAATTTCGAGCTTTTAAAGGAACTCGGCAAGACCAACAAGCCCATCCTTCTCAAAAGAGGTCTTTCCGCAACTCTTAAGGAACTTTTGATGAGCGCCGAATACATCATGAGCGAAGGCAATGAGAACATCATCCTCTGCGAAAGAGGGATCAGGACATATGAGACTTATACGAGAAACACTTTCGATCTGTCTGCGATCCCGATGCTTCGCGAACTTACTCACCTTCCCATCGTTGCAGACCCTTCACATGCCACGGGAAGAGCAAGCCTCATTAAGCCCATGGCCATGGCTGCGACTGCCGCAGGCGCAGACGGACTTGAGATCGAAGTCCATCCCAATCCTCCGACGGCTCTGTCTGACGGCGCCCAGTCTCTGACTTTCGAGCAGTTCGATGATGTTGCCGCATCGGTCGCAAAAGTCCGCAGTATCCTGTAAGATTTATTGTAGAATTATATGAAAGTTTGAAGGTGTTGGTATTTATATGAACGTAGGAATAGTCGGACTCGGTTTGATAGGCGGATCCTTTGCGAAAGGATACCGCAAGAATGCTCCCGATTGCAGCATATATGCTGACAACAGGACAAGAGCCGTAACGGATAAAGCCATCTCGGAGGGAGTGGTAACAGCTCCCCTCGATGAAAACACCATAGCTTTATGCGACATAATAATCATAAGCCTTTATACGGACGCCGCAGTCAGGTGGCTGTCGGATCACGCAGACCTTATCGCAGGATCGACTGTCGTGGTCGATGCATGCGGCATCAAGAGAAGGATCTGCCGTGAAGGCAACGCGATCGCCAAAGCGAGCAGGAACGGATTCAGATTCATTGGCGGACACCCGATGGCAGGCACAGAGAAGTCAGGTTACGACAACTCCCTCGATGATCTCTATGAGGGTGCATCGATGATACTGGTCCCGGAGGACCAGTCTGACAGCTCTCTAATAGACAGGGCAAAGGAACTCCTTGCGCCTTTGAAGTTCGGCATGTTCGTTGTAACGGATCCCGACCATCACGACCGCATGATCGCTTATACTTCCCAGATGATGCATGTAATGGCAAACAGCATAGTCAAGAACGACAAGTGTGAATTCGTTCCCGGCTTTACCGGAGGGAGCTTTCAGGACATGACAAGAGTTGCTTTCCTTAACCCTTCCATGTGGACTGAACTGTTCATGAACAACAAGGATTATCTTCTGGCTGATATAGAGAATGAGATAGAAGAGCTCGGCAAGTACAAGGCTGCCATCGAGGCAGGCGACGAAGAGACGCTTACCGCGCTCCTTGCAGACGGAAGCCACAGAAGGGAGGGCCTTGACATTGGCAGATAAGATACATGTTACGGCATCTAAGGATTACGATGTCATCATCGGTGCGGGGATCCTGCCGGAGACAGGAAAGATCGTAAGAGAGATACTGCCTCAGGCGGGCAAGGTCCTGATAGTAAGCGATACGAACGTTGCCCCTCTCTACATGAAGACAGTAAAGGATTCTCTTGCCTCTTCCGGATTTGAAGCATTTGAATATGTTTTCGAAGCAGGCGAGAGATCCAAGAATATAGATTCGATAGCAGGCATGTGGGATCTTATGGCGAAGGAAGGCTTCACCAGGGCTGACGCCGTGGCCGCATTGGGCGGCGGTGTTGCGGGTGACATGGGCGGCTTTGCGGCTGCGACTTTCCTCCGCGGTATCAGCGTGATTCAGATACCTACTTCTCTTCTTGCCATGGTTGATTCATCCATAGGCGGCAAGACCGGGATCGACCTGCCTGTCGCAAAGAATCAGGTCGGAGCATTCCACCAGCCTTCGGTCGTGATCGAAGATACGGATTGTCTTAAGACTTTGAGCCCGGATCTTTTCACCGAAGGAATGGGTGAAGTCATAAAGTATGCATTCATAATGGATCTGCCCCTCTATGATCTTCTTCGGAAGACAGCAGACGAAGGGAAGGCAGCAGAACTTGCTTCTGATACGGATATGCTGACTTCCGTGATAAAGTCCTGCGTTGCCGATAAGGCATATGTCATCGCAAACGATGAGTTCGATACGGGTCTGAGGCAGATATTGAACTTCGGGCACACGGTCGGACACGTTATCGAGAGCAGGAGTGATTTCTCGCTCCCTCACGGTGTCTGTGTTGCCAAGGGGATGGGGATAGTAACCGATGCTGCCGTTAAAGCCGGGACATGTGATCCTCAGGAAGCCGCGAAGATGAAAGATCTGATCGAAGCATTCGGGCTTCCTTCATCAGATGGCATAACAGCTCAGGATGCTGTTGACGGCGCCATGAACGATAAGAAAAAGAGAGGGGATACCTTATCTTTGGTAGTCGTAAATAAGATAGGGAAAGCTGAGATCGTCAAAGTCACGAGCGGCGAGTATCTGGAATTCCTGGAGAAAGGGCTGAACTGATGTTGATATCATGCAGGGACCGCAAGCTTGACTTCACGATAGAAGCTCCGCCTTCGAAGTCGATATTCCACAGGGAACTTATCGTAAGATTCCTGCTGGGTGCTAAAGACGGTCTTGCAGATGATGAAGAAGATAACGATGACATCAGGGCGACCAAAGCCTGCCTCAGGGCCCTTTCGGAGGGAGGCAGTGAAGTGGTTCTTCCCTGTAACGAAAGCGGTTCGACCTTAAGGTTCATGATACCGATCGCTTCCGCGTATCTTCTTAACGAGAAAGACGTTAAGGCCGGAAAGCTCATCTTCGAGACGAAGGGAAGGCTCTTCGACAGACCCCTTAAGGAACTTAAAGATGCTCTTTCTCCCCACGGCATAACGATCAGCAGAGATGACGAGAACCGCAGGATAATAGTGACCGGAGCCATGACCGGCGGAGAATTTGTCATCGACGGGAGCGTATCGTCGCAGTATATCTCAGGTCTTCTGATGGCCCTGCCTCTTTTTGACGTCGACTGTTCAGTCAAGGTCACAGGCGGGATCAGATCCCGGAGATATATAGACCTGACATTGGATGTGCTGGATAAGTACGGCCTTAATACCGGATGCGAAGAGAATGTGTTTACTACGCATCCTGCTGCCGGCATCAGGGCTCCCGAAGGCGGCTTCAAGGTTGAAGGCGACTGGAGCAACGGCGCATTCCTTCTTTGTCTTGCGAAGTTCTCGGATATAAAGGTAACGGGGCTCGATCCTGATTCACATCAGGGTGACCGCGAGATCTTGGATTTTCTTGCTGCAGAAAGTGAAAACGTGGAATGGGACTGTTCCGATATCCCCGACATCACGCCTTATATGGCGGTAGTAGCGGCTTTTGTTTTCGACAGCGCGCTCTTCACCGGGATATCAAGGCTCAGGATAAAGGAATCCGACCGTGTAAAGGCGGTCAGGGAACAGCTTGGAGCAATAGGTGTTGTTACTGAAGAGACGGAAGATTCATTGGTCGTATATAAGATCAGCGGGGAAGCAAAGAAAAAGCTTCCTGATGTTATAAGGCTTTCGTCTTACCACGATCACAGGATGGCGATGACGGCAGTCCTGATCGCAGTCATCCTGAAGACTATGGTCGAGATCGATGATATAGAATGCATGAACAAATCCTTCCCGGAATTCCCGGAGATAGTAAGAAGGGAAATGATGCCATGAGTATGAACAGCATTTACAAGGGTGAAGTGTTGACACTTGATATCTACGGCCAGTCTCACAGTGAATCGATCGGCGTATATATCAAGGGTCTTCCTGAAGGCGTTACGCCTGATGAGGAGAAGACCGGGGCTTTCATGAAGAGGAGGGCGCCCGGGCAGAACAAGTGGTCAACGCCCAGGAAGGAAGCTGATGATGTCATCTTCGAAAAGGAAGGGGACACGCTTCACGGATATATCGTAAACACCAACACGAAGCCCAAGGATTATGCTTCGATAATGAATAAGCCGAGGCCGTCGCACGCGGATTTTACCGCACCCATGATCTACGGTGAGGATGCGTCCAGATCAGGCGGCGGGATATTTTCGGGCAGGATGACGGCGCCTCTTTGCATAGCAGGTTCAATTGCCCTGCAGCAGCTTGCGGAAGAAGGGATCACTATCGCAGCTCACCTTAAGGAAGTTGCGGGAGTAAAAGACAGATCCTACTTTGATCAGGATCCCCTGGACGAGGACTTTAAGAAAGCGCTGGAAGAAGTTGCTTCCAAAGAGTTTCCGGCCGTTGACGATGCCGCGGGGGATAAGATGAAGGAAGCTATCGAAGATGCACGCATGGACGGAGATTCCGTGGGCGGCATCATTGAGTGTGCCGTATACGGCATGCCGGAAGGTATAGGAGGCCCGCTGTTCTACGGGATCGAGGGAAAGATCGCGCAGATCGTATATGCGATCCCTGCAGTCAAGGGAATAGAGTTCGGAAACGGTTTCGAAGCTGCAAGGCTTAGGGGCTCGGAGAATAACGATGCTTTCGTTATGGCAGGAGACAAGGTAAGACTTGAGAGCAACAGGAGCGGAGGTATCCTGGGCGGCATATCCGTCGGAGGCAGCTGCGCTCCCATAGTATTCGATGTCGCGGTCAAGCCTACGCCGTCGATATCGCGCGAGCAGAGGACCGTGGATATCAGCGAAAAGAAAGATACTACTCTGGTGATAGAAGGCAGGCACGATCCCTGTATCGCGCCGAGAGCCGTTCCGGTCGTAGAGGCGGCATGTGCCATCGCCCTCTATGATATGATCTTAGCGAAAAAGGAGCTGGATGCATGAAAGACGATCTTAAAGAATTAAGGCGCCTGATAGATGAGGCCGACAGGGAACTTTTGGCTTCATTCGAGAAGAGGGTTGCCATAAGCCGCAGGATAGGCGTGCTGAAAAGGGAAGAAGGCAAAGACTTCTACGATCCCGCAAGGGAAAAGCAGAAGTATGAGGAGCTAAAGGAACTCGCAGGTTCCGAGAGCCGTCCCTATGTTGAAGAACTCTATAAGACAGTCTTCGATATATCCAAGGAGCATCAGAACAAGCCCGCTTTCGGCGTTCTCGGAAGGAGCCTGCCCCACACATATTCACCTCAGATCCATAACCTTATGTGTGATGAATATTCCTATTCCGTGATCGAAAGGGAACCTGAGGAACTGGATGATCTCTTCTCTTCCGGAGTGTTCGGAGGATTTAACGTCACGATCCCCTATAAGAGGGAAGCGTTTGCAAGGTGCGATGCGACGGACGAGGCTGCGACAGTTACGGGCAGCGTCAACACGGTCGTCTTCGATCACGGCAAGACCTTAGGCTACAATACCGACTACTACGGCTTCCTTTTCATGATGAGAAGAGCAGGGATCGATCCCGCGGGCATGAAGGTCCTGGTCCTCGGCACGGGCGGCGCGGCTTCGGCAGTCGAATATGCCCTGAAGACATCGGGTGCTGCAGATATCTGGTTCTGCGATCTTGAGACTCCGGTAAATTATTCTAATGTCTACGATGAGTGCAGTTCTGCTGAAGTCATCGTTAACTGCACTCCTGTCGGCATGTTCCCGAAAGTCGATGCGGACCTTCTGGACCTTGACAGATTCCCTGATCTCAAGGCCTGTCTTGACGTTATCTACAACCCTTCGAGGACCCTGTTCCTGCAGAAGGCATCCGCCCGCGGACTCAAGACTGCAGGCGGTCTTGCGATGCTCGTTGCCCAGGCTTATAAGTCCATGAAGTTCTTCAGGGGCGAGACGGAAGTCGCAGATCTCATCACTGATGAAGATGCCGCTCTGATAAATAAGGTCATAATGACTCTCGAGAGCGGGATGATGAACATTACCCTTATCGGCATGCCCGGATGCGGCAAGACCATCCTCGGACAGGAACTTGCGCGCATAACGGGCAGAAAGCATATCGATCTTGACGATGCCTATACAGAAGAGTTCGGCGTTACTCCCGCCGAGACGATCGAGACAGAAGGCGAGGATATATTCCGTGCCAACGAGACACAGGTATCTTCCAAGTTCCTCGCCCAAAGCGGTCTTGTAATCTCCTGCGGCGGCGGCATCGTGACAAGGGAGGAAAACTATTTCCCTCTCCGCTGTAACTCACATGTCTTCTACATCGAAAGACCTCTTGAAGGGCTTTCATCCGCGGGAAGGCCCCTTTCCGCATCAAGAGGAGTGGAGGTGCTTTTCGAGCAAAGGCGCGACAAATATGAGATGCTCTGTGACCATAAGCTCTCCTACGGAAGGTTTGACGATCAGCAGGAGTTCCTGGACCAGGCATCAGGAGAGGTATTGAAGTTCATAAACGGGGAGGAGCAAAAATGAATATCCTTGTTATCAACGGACCCAATCTCAACATGCTGGGGATCAGGGAACCCGGTATATACGGCGACGACAACTACGAGTCACTGGTAAAAAAGATCGAAGACCACTGCGAATCCAAAGGTATTGACGTCGAGTGCCTCCAGTCTAACCACGAAGGCGATATCGTCGACATGATCCAGCAGGCATATTTCGACAAGGTCGACGGCATAGTCATCAACCCGGGAGCTTATACGCATACATCCGTTGCGATATTAGACGCGCTCAAGAGCGTTGACATCCCTGCAGTGGAAGTCCATATCTCCGATGTTTCCGCAAGGGAAGAGTTCAGACAGATATCCTATGTGTCCTGCTACTGTTTTAAGACCATCATGGGCGAAGGGCTCGACGGCTACATCCACGCCATAGACCTGATCGAAGAGAAACTGGGGGCGGATCTGTAAGGATATGGGCAGGATACAGGTAGTCCTTTTTGAACCCGAGATACCCCAGAATGCAGGCAACATCATGCGCACCTGCGTTGCTTTCGACTGCGGACTTCATCTCATAGGACCTTTGGGATTCGATATCGAAAACCCCAAGTTCCGCAGGGCGACGACCGGTCATATCACCTGGGCGGACTATACCTATTACGCAAGTTACAATGAGTTTGAATCAGCCTGTCTGGATAAGGGCGAGTTCTATTTCATGACAAGATACGGCAAGGTGCCGCCTTCGGACATAGATTTCCGGGCGACGGACCCCGCCAAAGACATCTATCTTATCTTTGGCAAGGAGAGTACGGGTATTCCCTATGAGATCCTGGCAGCTCACCTGGACAGGTGTTTCAGGATCCCCATGGCCGCCTCCTGCAGGAGCCTCAACCTGTCAAATGCGGCCGCCATAGCCATCTATGAGTGCTCCAAACAGACGGGTTTCCCGGGCACTTCCTTTACCGAAGTAATAAAAGGTGAAGATTTTCTTGATAAATATTCATATGACGGAACACTAATTCCAGAATCGTGATAGAATCTATACTATATCGTTTGAATCGGGGAAGGATATATGAAAAAGGTTCTTATTCTTGGTTGTGGCGAAAAGACGGAATTGCTGGTCTCAAGATTATGCTCTGACGGCAGGTGTGTATCGGAGATATGCCTTGCGTCAAAGAACAAGAATGAGTGCAACGCGATAAAGAACAAGGTGGCCTCCGGAAACGTGAGGATCATCACATCGGGGATAGACGTAACCAATACCGAGGGTGCCATGATGATGGCCAATATCTTCGGTCCTGATCTCATAATCAATCTCATGCCGACTGAACTGACGGAGCATGTGTTATGTCTGGCACTTAACGTTAAAGCCGCTTATCTGGATTTTAAGATAGACAACGTTCCGGTCTATCCCAAAGAGGATGACGTACTGGGAACGCAGTTCAGGTATTTTGCCCATTTCAAGGGCCAGGGTGTTACAGCCGTTACGGGCTGCGGATACGACCCCGCTTTGCTCGCGGCCTGCATCCGCAACGCCAACGGGGCTGATTTCGACAAGATAGAGAGCATCGATCTCATCAAGGCAGGTAAGGATTCTGCCGCAAAGCCCAAGGAGGAGCCTGAAGAAGCCAAGCCCGCTGAGGAGCAGGCTGCCGATGAAGTCCTTCTTTACAGGGACGATCTGCCTTCCGAAGACGGAGAGCCTGAGGAAGAACCGGAAGAAGAGCCTGATGAGATGATAGGAGCCGTCATGTTGAAGGACGGTCATATGGTCTATGTGTCGGACCCCAAGCCCGCCAAAGAAAAGAGCAAGTACTACAGGCTCGTTTCCGATGTCCTCATCACGGATTTCATAAAGGAGTTCCCTGATTTCAAGAACGTCAGATGTCTTAAGGAGTCTATGGCTCCCAAGAAGGCAACCGGCCCCAAGAAGCCGACAAAGGAAGAGCTCAAGAAGGAGAAGAAGAAGAAAGAGCTCCTTGATACATTGGAGAAACTCGGTCTTCTGTCCACAGAACCCATCGCGGTCGGCAATTCTGCCGTTATTCCCAGGGAAGTCCTCAAGAGCTGTCTCCCCGTCAAGGTCAAGCCCGAGCGCAAGAAGAAGGAGCTTCTGTATCCTGATGAGACATATACTCCCTGCGCTGCCATAAGGATCACGGGCATCCTGGGCGGCAAAAAGAAAGTAATGGAATACAAAGTCGATAATCCCGACCTTGAAGACGTTGAAAACAAGGTTGCCGTTGCTGCGGCCAAGATGATGTGCCTTGACAGATGGGTCAAGCCCGGTGTTTTTACAACGGCCAGGTTTCCTAACAATGAATTCATGGAAATGCTTGCCCTTGAAGGCGTTAATTTCGTATCCGAAGAGATAGGCGCCGTGTAAGGTCTTCCGGGGGTATTCATATGGGCGAGATCCTTATCAGAACGATAGATCTTAGCAAGGAATTCCGTGACAAAAAGGCCGTTGACAAGGTTAGTCTCAACATTCCCGCAGGGTCCATATACGGTCTGATCGGCAGGAACGGTGCCGGCAAGACGACTTTTATGCGCATGATCTGCGGCATGACGGAACCTACTTCCGGCGAGATCGTCTGTAAGGGTGAGGGAAGGCCGGATTACGGCAAGATCGGAGCCCTGATAGAGCTCCCCGCCCTTAATCCCAAACTCTCGGCTTTCGCCAATCTCAAACTGAAATGCCTGGCCTACGGCATCACTGATAAGAAATACATCATGGAAAAACTGGAACTTGTCGGATTGTCTCTGGTATGCCACAAGAAGGTCGAAAAGTATTCGCTCGGAATGCGCCAGAGACTCGGCATAGCGCTGGCTCTCGTGGGCGATCCCGAGATCCTGGTCCTGGATGAGCCGATCAACGGCCTGGATCCCCAGGGAATAGCCGAAGTAAGGGATCTTATCACTTACCTGAACGAAAAAACCCATACGACAGTAATCATCTCCAGCCACATCCTCGAGGAGCTCGCAAAGTTCGTAAGCGACTATGCGATCATCGATAACGGGAAGATCCTGGAAGAATCGACCATGGAAGATCTCGAGAAGAGATGCACCGACAGCATCGTCATCAAGAGCAGCGAAGTTGACAAGGTCATCTCAGGCCTCAAGGATATGGGCATAGAGGACTGCAAGATATCAGGCAAGAAGACGGTCCTGGTCTATACTGACACGGAAAGGTGCGCCGAGATCAACATGAATCTTTCCAAAGCCGATATACCCGTCGAGTCCATAAGCGTCGCGGGAGCCGATCTTGAAGAGTACTTCATGAAGCTCACCGGTTCCTCATCGAAGATAAGGTAGGGACAGGATATGCTTCAGAACATAGTACTCATGGAGTTATACAGAGCCTTCAAGCAGAAGAGCACCTGGGTCATCCTGGTGATCCTCTTCGTCACGACCATCCTGTTCAGCTTTTTCCTTCTGGGATTTAATATCTCCGCACTCTTCGGCATCTCCCAGGATACCATGGAGGAAGCTGCGACCATGGATGTCAATTCCGCCATAGACAAATTCTTCAAAGAGGGCGGCATCGCCCAGGTTGCGGCTGCCTATGAGAGGAGCAGCAATCCTTCTTACTACGAGGAAGACATCGAGATCGTGGGAGAGGGCATGTTTTACGATTCCACTGCCTGTGACGTTTTCCGCTACAACGTAAGCACCATGAACGAACTGATGTTCCTAGCGATCTTCGCCGGGCTCTTCTTCGGTTCTGATTACGCATTCGGGATGGCCCGCAATTACACACTTATCAACAAAAAGAGGTGGATGGGCCTTGCCGGTAAAGGCATAGCCATGGCAGCATACGTGCTTGTAATGCACATATGGATCTGGCTCATCAGCGCCTTCTCTTCAACTGTCTGGGCGAAGACATTCGATCTCGGCATAAGCCCTAAGTTCTTCCTTTATTTTGTCACCACATACCTTCTCATCTTATCGTTCGCGCTGGTCGTTGCCTGTGTGACGGTCGTCTTAAGGAGCCGCTCGGCGGGCATCACTTTCGGCGTGCTCTTTTCGATGGGTACGATATCCTATATCGTGCAGTTTGCAGATATGTGGCTTAAGTATAAAAACGACAATATACCGCAGGATTTCAGCCTGTCCCACATGATGATCACCATGAACCTGGTCGATCTGAGATTCGATTCACCGGCATGGATCTACACGAGATCCTTCCTCTGTTTCCTTGTATACGGGGGACTCGCCTGCCTCATCAGCTACCTGTTGGTAAAGAGAAGAGATATAAGTTAAAATGTTGGCTGGTTACCGGAGCCTATTGTGAAGATCAGGAGATACGAATATGAAAGACTATACCGATCCCAACAACAGACATGAACTGGATAAGATCTGTCTTGAGACGATAAGGAAATACAACGAGGATACAGTTTATTTCAAGGATAAGGATTCCAGGTTCATCTGGAACAGCGCAAGGCATGCAAGGCAGCTTGGCGTGAATTCTCCCGAGGAACTTTTCGGAAAGACGGATTTCGATTTCTTCCCCAAGGATTTTGCCCAGGCAGCCCGTGAGACCGAGATGGCGATCATAGCATCCGGCCAGCCGATATTGAACATCGAAGAAGAGCTTCATCTTGACGATGACGATGTAAGATATTATCTCGCATCCAAATATCCCCTTTTCGATGAGGACGGCGAGATCATAGGCACATGGGGCTCCACCAAGGACATAACGGATATCAGGAAGCTCGAAAAAGAACTGGAGAGGTCCTACCAGAAGATGCAGATGCTCGCGCGCGTTGATGATCTGTCGGGCCTTTATAACAGGAGATATTTCTACGAGAAGCTCGAAAACCTCACGGGCCTCTATGAGGAGCGCAACGACGGAAGCACGTTCTCGCTCATTTTGCTTGATGTTGACGACATGACCTTCATCAACGACCAGTACGGCCAGCAGAACGGAGATAATGTCTTAAGGTCCATCGCGGAAGTATTGCTCGGCAATACCAAGAAGCAGGATACCTGCTTCAGGATCGGAGGCGATGAGTTCGCGGCAGTCCTTCCCGACAGGGATAAGATGGCGGCTCTCGGCATTGCCAAGCAGATCGTAAACCAGGTTTCCAACAATCCCATAATCCTTGACGGCAAAAGGGAGAAGGTAACCGTTTCCATCGGTCTTGTCACGTTCGATCCCAAGGATCCCGACCTCAACGAACTCCTGTCCCGTGCCGAGCGCAAGGTCAGCAAGTCTAAGAGAGAAGGCAAGAACCAGGTATCCTTCTGATTATTCATTCTCAAATAACAGACCGGCCTGTCAGATGACAAGCCGGTCCTTTTTATCGGGGGATCACTCAGTGAGATCTTTAGCCTATTCCGCCGCCTTCTTCGAGCTCACAGATGGCAAGCTTGCTGGCAGGATCGTAAGTGAGTCTGTAGTTCATGAAGCGGGCGCTGTCTGAAGGCAGGAGCTTCATGTCGGGTTCGGGTCCTGTCCAGGAACCTTCGTAGATCACATTTCCTTCGGCATCAGTGCTCTTCTTCCAAAAGTCGTCGAAGGAGATCTTTTCCTGACGGTGCTCTCTGCGTTCGTAACTGACGACCGCAAACTCGTTCTTAAGGAAGCCCTGGATCTGCTTCTCGGAAGCCTTGAAGACTATGATGCTGCAGTAGTGTCCCGAGGCATTGTCTCCGGTCTGATAGCGGATGCTGAAGCCTTCCTTGAACCAGTCATTGGTCTTCATCCCGAAATAAGCATCTTCGGGATCAGCTTCTTCCTTGTCTTTGGCAAGATCAAAGATAGTGTAGTGCTCGTTGGCATACTTGTTTGCAAGTTCGTTGAGTTCCGGATCCTTGTAGTAGTCAGCTTTTACGGCCACTGATTCGATATATTCATCTTCTTCTTTATCCTGTTTGGATACCGCTGCGCTGATCTCGGATGCGACAGACTCATCTACGGCATCCGTAGGGATATAACGTTCTTCTCTGTCCTGCTGCAGCTTGTCGACAGAGTCCACGGCTCCCTCGGGGATCTCTATCCTGAAGATGCTCCTTACACCTGCGGAAATGGCATCCCTTGTTGTCGGGACGATGAGCAGGATACCCATCGTTGCCGCGAGTGAAGCTGCGATCAGTCCGGCCGTTGCGCCCTTGCCGAGGCGCGTCTTCTTAGCGGGCTCCCTTGCGGAAGCACATTCCTTTTCCAATATATTTCTCATTTCTGATTTCCTTTCATCATCCATCTTTAACTTATCGATAGCTTTTACATATTCATCCTGCATTTTCGCTACCTCCTGTAAATCTTTTTCTTAAGAGCTCTTTCGCCCGGGTAAGCCTCATGGAGACAGCTGACGGAGCCATATCCAGCATGTCTGATATCTCCTTGATGGAATAGCCTTCATAGTAGTGAAGATGTATCGCAACCCTGAGTTTGTCGGGGAGTTCGGATACCGCCTCATATATTTCCGTATCTTCTTCATCAAAATCTGTTTCTGACCCTACATTGACCGCATCATCAAAAGGTGCTTTCAGGATATTGTCCGCAGACCTTAGAAAGTCTTTGCACCTGTTCGCGACCATGGTAAGGATATATGACTTTTCTTTCCCTTTGCTGATCGTGATATCGGATCTTATGAGCTTCACGAAAACATCCTGAACAACATCTTCGGCATCAGGTCTTGAGCCCAGATAAGAATATGCCAGCCTGAAAGCATCATCGGCATATCTATCGAACAGTCTCAACACGGTGTCATTGTTCATTGATCGACTAACCTTCCTTTGCTCAGTTTTCGAGATCTCACCAATAAGACGAACGGGCATTACAGTTTTTACACTTTTTGTTCGAAAAATTTTTTCCTGATCAAATTATACAACGGAAGATCTTTCCCAAAGAAAAAGGACTGATCCCTGAAACCCACGGGATCAGTCCTTATGTGTGGAAGTAAACGGGGGTTCTTATGCAGCCCTGCGCACAGGCTCCCTGTCCGCGATCCGCTTAATGGGCATGGGACGGACAAGGGGGCGTCTGTGGGCCTGGGAGACACGGGCGGCGGGAGACTTGAGCCGCTCGGACACTTCTTCATCATTTTTCCAGTAATCGAAGCTGTCGATCGCTGCTTTTGTTGTTACGAGTATGAAGAAGAAGAAGATCGCTATATCTACGGGTGCCATATCATTACCTCTTTCTGTTTTGTTCGCCAAAACGTTCGTTTGTTCTTTTATGAGGGGAGTATATCACAAGAAAAGTCCCGTTAAAAGGACAAAAGTAACAAAAAGAACAAAAATACGAACAAAAACTGATTTTCTTATGGCAGTTGCTCTTGAAATATCCCTTCCGGAGCTTGTCACATCCATCCCGCCGCCCGCAAATGAGTCATTCAATGTCAAGGACAGTGTATTCTGCCTCATCATCTCAGTATTGGAATGAATTTTCAGTATTACCTGCAGGAAGCTCAACCGGGCAGAAGGATGAAGCAAGGTCCTGATCTGTTTGGCCTATGCAGTATATTTTTGTATGCGTGAGACGGGTATGATAGTGTTATGATTATTTAGCTTTTGCTAATTGAGATACGATCTGCTCGATTGCTTTACGATCATAAGAAGAAAGTTTGCGGAGATCCACTAAAAGCTCTTTTTCCCGATCAGATAAACCTATGCTGAAAGAGTCGGTCGAACCGTTATATCCAATAAGATAATCTACTGAACAATTGAGGGATGCAGCTAACCTTTTGAGATTTTCCAGATCCGGTTCGCTTGTTCCGGCCTCATACTTTTGTATGGCCTGCTGGCTTATACCTATCATTGAGGCAAGCTTTTCCTGACTTAAATTATGCGATAACCGAATAGCTTTAAGGTTTGCCAACATTTTTGTCTCCACGAATCCCGTCAGTATTACACAAGTAAAACTTGTATTGTAATTGGATAGTATCAACAAATTAACAACAGTTGGTAAAATAGTTCATTGTATTTTTACAAAAGAACAACTATAAGTTGTATAATTATCATAATTGCTGAATTAATAGTCAGTATTATAGGTTTCTGATGAAAGTGAACAATTGCAAGTGAGGAGGAAAAACAATGAAGGAAGTCAATTGTTCTTTATGTTGAAACACAAACCAATCAGACAGAGGTTGGTTTTGCTGCAATGTTTTTATTTTGTTTTGATAATATCTGGAGGTGTTTATGAAGTATTGTGGTTCATGTGGTAATTCTGTTCCTGATGAGATGCTTTTTTGCAATAAATGTGGTACCAAATTGGATTCTACTAGCATCAGCCAATCACATAATTATTCTAATGTACCGGTTGATAGACCGGAAGCTACTCTTATGGCTGACAGATTAAAGGCAGCTATTCCGTATGTGGAAGAAGCAGTAAAAATAGGCGAACGTATAGATCAGGATGAGAAATGGATCGAAGCAGTTAGACAAGGAAGATTTGGACATAGTTTCTTTAAACACTATGCCGGGTTCTTATTTGGGGGAATTGGTGTTGGCTTTATGGGGTTAATTCTATCTGTCTCACGCAATACTCAAAGCTTTGGATCATTCCTGTCTTTCGTTGGCCTTTCTCTAATTATAGGAGGTATTTTTGTTGCAAGAAAGTGGGTTGATAGCAAAAACGAATCTCTTAAACAAATGGCTATAAATAAAGAAAAGACAGTAAATGAAAACTACAAACTTTTAGATCAGGTGCTATTTTCCAAATCTACAATTATGCAGACCCTTAGAATGTTTCCTGATAGGTATTGGTATCCCTTTGCACTCCAGAAGATGGCTGAATATTTTGTTAACCGAAGGGTAGATTCAATCAAGGAAGCTATTAATCTGTTTGAAGAAGAGAGTCATCGTATGAGACTAGAAAACTATGCTAATCAGCAAGCTGTACAATTGAATTCTATAAGAAGGTCTGCTGCAATCAGCGCAGGTGCAAATGTGGCGAATGCCGTTAACAATATTATGCGTAGATGATATGTATTCTGAGCATTATACAAACGACTACAACCACGAGTATAGTGGAAGAGACCACTGAACTTAATAAGGAGACTGGCAACCTTAAGTGCAGGAGCTAATGTTTCAAATGCGGTAAATAACATTTTGCATCGTTAAAAAAAGAGGCTGAGTTATGTATTGTCCCAAATGTGAAAGTTATTATGATGACGGTTCGCAATTCTGTGGTGCTTGTGGATACAAATTAGAACCCAAACCATTTATAAAGAAAATTATAGCCGAGTATACATCTCCTTCAGGAACAAATGCTGAACGGGAAAGAAAGTGTGAAGACTTCCTGTTGATATTTGAACTGTTGTGCAGTTGTCATGACAATCAGAGTGAGATTGATTGGCATGCAATGTGGAGTGCAGTTTTTAGTCACGATCAACACTATTTTGGAAATAGATACGAAAATGCAAGTATGTCAGATTTATGTACAGATATTCTTTCGAAGATAAGCGGAACTTAATTGAATTGGAGGAGTGGAGATGATTTGTCAGCAATGTGGTCATCTAAACGATGATGGATCAGTTTTTTGTGGATATTGTGGTTGCAAATTTATCGACTCAAAGAAACAACGGACGGAGTCACGCTTATCCTCTTCTATACCATGTGAACGTTGTGGGAATTTCATAGAAGACGGTTCCGATTTCTGTGGTTTTTGTGGGCATAGAATCAGTTCAAAACCTACAGGTTCTTTTTATCGAAATGACAAAACGAATCAGAGTATGGATATGCCAATGCAAAAATCGGTTGATTCTAATAGAATTGCCACAAAACAGAGTGTAGTTAGTAAAGATGCAGTTTCATCTGTATCAATATACAAATCTGATGAACGGGCTGATAACAGGTATTATGAAAAAAATGACGATGATAATCGTATTACTAACACTAAGAAGACGCAATTAGTTGTTACAATCCTAGCTCTGGTCGGAATTGTTTTAGTAGCGATTTCTGTAGTTGCTATCATGAAGGCTGGTGATCAGTCAGAAAGTGAGAACTACAAAGAATCGCAGGAAGACTATGATTATTCTGAAGAGTATGGTTATTCTTACGAAGACAATGTATCGGATGTTGATTATATTCCGACATCAACGGCAATGCCGGATAATATTGACGCAAAAAAGGTAAAAGCATCTTCCTATTATACTCAAAAAGATGGAAAAGCATTTGTCCCGGATTATGTGTGTGATGGCGATCTTAAAACGGCATGGAATGTAAGAGGCCACAAAGAGAAAGATTCATCGGGAAAGAAAAAAACAATAACAACCAAGGGCGTTGGAGAATATCTTGATTTCGAATTTGATTCTGGTACACGATTATATTCTGTTACGATATGTCCGGGTTTTTGTTATAACGATAAAAAAGCAAAAAGGTTTGAGAAAAATTATGCTCCAACAAATGTTACTGTAAGCTCTGGAAGTGCATCATATGACATAGATCTTTCCGAGTATGCATACGATTTGAAGAAAGCATCAAAAGGTTATGTGTATGTTTTCCCCGATTGGCTTAATGTGGAAGATGGAAATGTCCGTATAACTATCAATTCCGTAAGAAATATATATGAAGAAGAAGGAAAAGATTTTTGGAATGATTGCTGTATTTCAGAAATTTCTTTCATGGGAACTTGTGGTGATTCAGATGAGATATATGAAGATGATTATCCTGACCCGACTACAGGCTTTTATTTGAAGTATAAAGGGACAAATATTCATCTGTTTGGCCACATATCCGATGTTCTGCCTGAGCTTGGAGTTTATTCAATTACTCATGAACAATATTCTGATATATATGAGCTTGAAGACTTATCAATGAAGTTAGATGTTGATCCCGAAAGCGATCGAATCTATGGTATTTACATAGAAAAGGATTCTATTAAAACTACAGAAGGAATAAAAATAGGTGATAACAGAGATGATGTCATAGAGGTATATAAGGGGAAATATGATGATTTTTATGCTGAGGACGATGCGATAATTGTTATATATAATGGAACGATACTTACTTTTGAGTTAGACAGAAATGGAAAAGTAAAAAAGATCGAGTATTGTATGGGAAGTACATAGCGTCTTTTTTGCTTCTCAAATGATTGGGAAAGTGAAGCTGGAGCCCATATGAAAGCCCGGCTGGCTCGTGGTGGGATGCCTTGTCTATTATACTAATTACACCAAGAAGCGTGACACCAAATCTTATAGGAATGATAAGAGCCATCCGGTGACTAATGAGAAATGTTTAAGAAAGTGATATAAGGAATATAGTCCTCTGATTTTATAGATATGAGATATTCATCCCTCATTTCATCGCTCACGATCGTTGTGCTGTGAGCGATGAAATGTTATAATTCTTGTAATCTTGGCAAGGGGATAATCTGATGTTTAACAAGAAACCTCCGTTTGAGATAACCGGATCTATTATTGACAAAGTAGCACAGATCGCAGAACTTGCGGGTACGATATCTGTTTCATACGATCAGGCGGTCAATCCCAGATTGCGCAGGACAAACAGGATCAGGACGATCCATTCTTCTCTTGCAATAGAACAGAATACATTGAACTTAGATCAGGTTACAGCGGTTCTGAATGGCAGGAAAGTGCTGGCACCGCCTAAAGATATAGAAGAAGTAAAAAATGCTTATGAGATCTATGGAATGCTGGATTCTCTGGACCCTTATTCTGTGGAAGATCTTCTTACGGCTCATGGTGTGATGATGAGAGGCTTGACAGGGGAAGCCGGGTGTTTTCGGACCCGGCCTGTCGGCATTGTTGATGATCAGGGCAACATCCTTCACTTAGGGACACTTCCTGATTATGTTCCTAAACTAACTATGGAACTATTGGAGTGGGTAAAAGACAGCAGCCTGCATATGCTGATCAAAAGCTGTGTTTTTCATTATGAGTTTGAAGTGATTCACCCTTTTATCGACGGGAATGGAAGGGTCGGCCGGCTGTGGCAGACGCTGCTTCTAGCCAAATGGAAGGAGATGTTTGCCTGGATCCCTATAGAATCGATAATATATGACCGTCAGTCAGAATACTATGATGCGATCAATCGCTCGAACAATAATGGGAATTCTACGGTTTTTATTGAATTTATGTTGTCTGCTGTCTTTGATGCATTGAATGAGACGGTTGAGTCTATCGGATCTTCTTCTGATGCGGATGAGGGAGAAATAAGGTGGATCAAGATCAGAAGATTCACTAAGGAAAATGGTGTTATCACCAATGCAGACGTACGGGACCTGATCAATGTGTCGCCTGCTACCGCCAACCGCATCCTTGCTGCACTTGTAAAAGAAGGTAAGATCAGAAAGATCCGTATTGGCAAAACATGGGGATACGAATTACCCGACAAGCCCTATTTTCAAAACTGATAAGAAATGGTAACAGTCAGTCCGGATGATCGGACTGTGTAAGCATGAGCAAGATCAGCAAAACGGCTTACCTGTGATGATCCGGATTTCAGAAAAACGGACGTTATTTGAAAAATCCTGAACTTTTTCGCGGAAAAAGTTGACAGGAATGATCCGGTATGCTATCTTTACTACGACAGTCGTACTATGACAGCCGAAGTAACGACAGTCGTGGTAATAAGGGAAACGTTTTCAGACAGATCCTGCGGCAGACGTGCAGGGGATCAATAATGGAAGAAAGGAGAGATACGATGACAGAGATCAGCAGTGATATCATTCGCGGCTACAATGACACGATGATCCTGTTCCTCTTGCTCAAGGGTCCTTCGTACGGATATGAGATATCCAAACAGATAAGGAATCTCACGGACGGCAAGTACATCATCAAGGAGACCACCCTATACTCGGCATTCACCAGAATGGAAAAGAACGGATATGTGGAATCCTTCTCACAGATATCGGAAGACACAGGGAAGAGAAGAACCTACTACCGTATCACGGCTCATGGCATGGAATACTACAGACAGAAAAGGGATGAGTGGGTCCTGACCAAAGAGGTCATCGAGAAGTTCATTACAAAGGAGAATGGAAATGGAAGCTGTTAAGAATTATCTGGACCGGATGTTTGCAAATCTGCCTAACACCCCGTCGGTGATGAGGGCGAAGGACGAGCTCCTCCAGATGATGGAGGATAAGTACACTGAGCTCATCAGCGAGGGCAAGACAGAGAATGAGGCAGTCGGAAGCGTTATCTCCGAGTTCGGCAATCTCGATGAACTGGCTGAGGCTCTGGGTGTCGAAGAAGAAGTCAGGCAGCAGAAAGCGGAATCTGTCGAGACGGCGGAAAAAGAGGTCATCGGAACGGAAGAAGCAAAGAGCTACATCACTGCGAAGTATTCACAGGCCCTGCCTGTGGCACTGGGCACAGCGCTCTGCATAATGAGCTTCATCTGCCCCGCGATCGCACCCGAGATCCTGCCCGATATCTATGAACCGCTCGGAGTGCTGGGATTGTTTGCATTTATCACAGCAGGCGTGATCCTTATCATCATCGGCATGACAAGGAATAAGGAACACAGGCGGATCAACGGCAAGGACAGCACCCTTTCGGTCGATGCAACAAAATATGTAAAGAACGAATACGCAAGGTTCGATGCGACACGCACGGCCCTGCTGATGACAGGCATCGTCCTTTGCGCAGGCTGCTGGCTGCCCTCGGCGCTTTTGAGCAACTTCTCCAGGGCTGAGGCGCTTTTGGGAGGACCCATGCTCTTCGTCATGGTGGCGATAGGAGTTTTCATGATCATTTACTCATCGATATGCAACCACGCATATACCGATCTTCTGGAGTTAAATGACAAGGGCAGCATGAAGTCGGCTTATAAGCCGGCTGCGGAGCCCGGCGAGAAACTGCAGTATGTAAGCCCCGCTGCCGAGTTCATCATGGATGTCTACTGGCAGACGGTAACCTGCCTTTACCTCATAATAAGCTTTACGACTTTTGCGTGGGGTATCAGCTGGATAATCTGGCCGCTGGCTGCACTCTTGAGAGTGATACTTAACAAGAACCTTATAAAGAAAGCCGGATCAGAGGCTTAAAAGAATCGTGGATAAGAATAGATAAAGGAGAAAGATTATGAGACTTGCAAAGATACTTTATACGATCTCGATCTTCGTGATCACCGGATTTGTCATCCTCTTTTCGATGGGATGCAGGCTTACGGGCCTTGGCGGGGTATGGAACCGCTGGAACTTTACGGATTCAAAGATCGAAACATATGAACAGGATCTGGAGGAATTTAAGGACATCGATATCGATGCGAACGTAGTGAACTTCAAGATCGAGGAAGGCAGCGGATATAAGGTCAAGACGGAATATCCATCCAAATTCCAGCCTGAGGTTGCCGTTAAGGACGGCACCCTCGTAGTGAAAGTCAAGGTCAAGGACGGATTTGATTTCGATCTGGTAGGTTTCGGAAACGGCATCTCCGATAAGAAATACAATCTTACCGTCGTGATCCCCAAGGGAAATTCCGCAAATATGGGAGATCTTAAGCTTGTATCCAATGCAGGCAACATAGAACTTGAAGATCTCTCATTAGGAAAGATCGACATAGACTGTGACGCCGCAAACATCGAGATGAACAATATCAAGGGTTCCGGCTGCAGGATCGATACCGATGCGGGAAACGTTCAGTTGAGAAGCTGCGACCTGGGCGACCTCGCTGTTAAGACAGACGCAGGAAACATCGAGTTCGACAAGACAGTCATGAAGGACCTTGAGATCAAGACCAACATGGGAAACATCGATCTTGATGACGTTACTTTCGGCAAGGGCAAGATAGAGTCTGATGTCGGAAACATAGCAGTCGAAGGAGAGTACGCTGAACTTAAGGCGGAAAGCGATGTCGGCGCCATCAATGTTTCTTCCGACAATAAGGACACCAGATTCGATCTGGATACCGATATCGGGGCCGTTTCCGTTAACGGCAGATCAAAGGGCAGATCTTATTCGAACTGATATAGATTTATGGAATAAAAGGGTTTGACAGAGGGGGACTCCGCTGATCAGGGGTCCCCCTGTCATATGTTACCAAACCTTTAATAAAGTGAAACAAGAGGGGCTTAAGGCCCCTTTTTTGTTGAATAATTACTGATTTACAGATAAAATACAGTAAGCAATTATTCGATTTGCACAACCTTAGTGTCTGAAGCGGGGGTTTTTATGAACGAGAATTATCCGTTGGCATTACCGGAAGGTACCGTCCTTGCCGGACAATATGTAATTGAGAAGGTCCTGGGTCAGGGCGGTTTCGGTATAACCTACAGAGCCGTTGACCATAAGAGCGGGCAGAAGGTCGCAGTTAAGGAGTTCTTCCCGGACTCTCTTGCGACGAGACAGGCAACGACTGCCATTCCCTTTTCGGGTGAGAGAGGCGACAGCTTCTCATACGGCAAGACCTGCTTCCTGCAGGAAGCCCAGACTCTTGCGCAGTTCATCGGCAACGAGAACATAGTCAGGATCCATACCTATTTCGAAGAAAACGGAACCGCATATTTCGTAATGGATTACATCGAAGGCACGAGCCTCGATGTCTATATCAAGGAACATGGCGGGCGTCTTGACTGGGAAGAGACTGCGAAGATCCTCATCCCGGTCATGGATGCGCTCGGTGCTGTCCATGAGAAGGGTATCGTCCACAGGGACGTTACTCCCGATAACATATACATAACCAAAGACGGCACGATCAAGCTCCTGGACTTCGGTGCTGCAAGATACAGCGTCGGCGACAAGAGCCGTAGCCTCGACATCGTCCTGAAGCACGGCTTTGCACCTAAGGAACAGTATGCACGTCACGGCAGGCAGGGCCCCTTCACGGATGTCTATGCACTGGGCGCGACTTTCTACTATGCCCTGACAGGCAAGAGACCTCCTGATTCCGTCGAGAGAATGGATGAGGATGACCTCGTTCCGCCCAACACGCTGGGCGTCAAGCTCCCCGCTGCTGTCGAAAATGCCATACTGATGGCTTTGTCAGTCCAGCCGCAGGACCGTTTCCAGACCATGGCAGCTTTCAAGAATGCCATGAAGATCTCTCAGGCCAAGGCAATGGCCGAGAATATACAGCCTGCTCCCGCGGTCATACAGCAGGTGGTTGCACCTGCTGCGCCCGTCCAGCCCCAGTATGTGACGCCTTCCCAGCAGATCCCGGTATCCCAGCAGGTGCCCGTGTCACAGCAGATCCCGGTATCCCAGCAGGTGCCCGTGTCACAGCAGATCCCGGTATCGCAGCAGGTTCCTGTTTCACAGCAGATCCCTGCATCCCAGCAGATACCCGTATCTCAGCAGGGCTATCAGACTGCTTATCCCGGACAGACGGTCATGGCACCCCAGGGATATGCGCCCACACAGGCCGTACCCGCAGCAGCTCCTGCTCCTGCCAAGCCCAAATCCAAGAAGCCTCTTATCGCTACTCTTATCGCAGTCGGATCGGTGGTCATGGCTGCCGCTGTAGTCGCGGTCATAGTTATCGCCGTCAAGAATGCCGGCGGTCTTAATGAACCTACGGTAACGACCGAGAGGACCAGAAGGACACACGATACATCCGATGTGACCACGACGGAGACCACGAGACAGACAAAGAGGACCACGGAGACCAAGGCAACGACCGAAGGCACGACTTCCTCAAAGGAGACAACGAAGCCGACCGAGGATACCAAGGAGACACCCGCAACGTCTGATACAGCCTTGACGGAACCTTCACAGAAGACCAAATACGCCTTTAACTCGAAGGTCGAGACGCGCGGCAACAGTTCAAATAACATCAATCAGAAAGATAACCTCATATACGACAAGGACAGCGGCGATTTCTACTATACTGACTTCGTAAACGGCGGCCTTGTCCGTGACAGCGACGGTAAGCATCTGACCAAGAAAACGGCTTATTTTGTCCACAAGACCAATAAGAACATCTGGTTTGTTCAGACAGAGAAAAAGAAGTCTGCCGTCTACTTTTTCGAGACTGATACGGGTGAGGTTAAGAAATCCTCTTATCTTCCCGATGACGGCCTGATCACCGGCTATCACATCGGATATAATCCCGACGCGGATGCATGGTACGACTATCTGACCGATTCCAAAAACAAGATCACCTGCTACGACGGTGACGGCAAGAAGGTCGCATCGATCGAAACGGACGGACAGTATGTATTCAACGAAGGATATATCTACTACACCCTCTGTTCCACGGACGGCATAAAGAGAAGCGGATCAGAGACATATGTCTGGCGTGTTCCCATGGATAATCTCAAGGCAACACCGGATTGTCTTACGCATATAGGCACGCTGAAGGTGGTAAGGCTCATAGCCGAAGGCAACTATATCTATATCCTCTATAAGGACGGTTCGAAATATTTCATTGCCAAGCAGAAACTGACAGACGGTGAGATCGTCGTCGATACCGGTTTTGATGCCGACAAGATGCCGAATTCTTCATCGATAAATGTCTGCGGCAACTATATTTACTGGGTCCACTGCGATCCCAACCCGGACAAGCCCAACAAGTCTACGATCTACCGCTGGAAGGCAGAAAGCGATGAGAAGCCGGAGGAATGGTTCTCCGTCAAAGGCCTTATCGATTCGCTGAACGTTGTAGAGGTCAAGGGAGAAAACTTCCTCTACTGCAAGACAAAGGCCGACTATACCATCCATCTGCTGTCGACTACGGATAAGACCAAGACCACGGACGTAAAATTAAACAAGAATTAAATATACAAGTTAAGGAGGTAAGAAAATGGCATTAACAGAATGTGCAAACGGGCATCTCTACGATACCGATCAGTATGCAACATGCCCCTACTGCGGAGGGAACATGAACAGGGTTGAGTTCGGAGCTGCATCGGTGGATTCAGTCGGCTCGACCGTTGCTCCCTCAAGCTACGGCGGATCTGCCGGCGGTATCGGCAAGACAGTGGGAGAGGGATACCCTCAGGCTACGCCTGTCGCTCCTGTTGCTGCTCAAAGCTATGACATCGGAAAGACTGTAGGTGCTACGGTCGCTCCCGCTTCTTATCAGGCAAAGAAAGAAGAGAAGAGTGAAGATGTCGGAAAGACCGTTGCCGTTATGAAGCGCAACATGGATACGGAGCCTGTTGTCGGCTGGATCGTATGTGTTGAAGGCAAGAATAAGGGAAAGGATTTCCGTGTGCTTGCCAAGAACAATACCATCGGTCGCGGCGACAAGATGGACATCTGTATCACAGGTGATAATGCTATCTCCCGTGAGAACCATGCTCGTCTTGCTTACGACGAGAAGCACAATGCTTACTATCTGATCCCTGCCGAGAGCACGAACAGCATCTATGTAAACGAGGAACCGATCTATGTTCCTACGATCATCAAGACCGGCGATCTCCTCGAATTGGGTGAGAGCAAGTTCATCTTTACGGCTTTCTGCAGTGACAGGTTCAATTGGAAGGACGGCCTTGCTAAAGGAGAAGCATAATGGACCAAAACTTGGGATATCGTGTTGCCAATCTGCAAGGACTCGGTAAAAGGGCCCGCCAGGAAGATTCCTTTACCATTGCAAACGCTTTCGACGTGATGAAGATCAAGTCGGAAGGTCTGTTGTTCGCTGTTTTTGACGGAATGGGCGGAATGAAGGACGGTAAGCTCGCAAGCGAGACTGCTGCTTCGAATATCAGGACTTTTTTCCAGAATATGGACAGGGATTCCGATATAGCAAGCCAGCTCTGTGATGCCGTCTACGAAGCTTCTGATGCCGTTTGCGAACTTATAGGCGGTGACGGCGGATCTACTGCCGTCGTGGGGATCATCTACAACGAGAGCCTTTACTATGCAAGCGTAGGCGACAGTTTTCTCTATCTCAAGAGAGGCAACAGTCTTTACCGCCTTAACGCGGAACATAATGTATTACATGAAGAGTATCTGGATTGCGTAAGATCCGGAGACCTGGATCCCGAATACTGCCGCCGTGTCGATGAAGCAGCGGCTCTGACCCAGTTCCTGGGAAAGATAGGAATGGATGATGTTGATTACTTCATCCGTCCCATGAAGCTTCTTGACGGCGATATTCTGCTTTCATGTTCTGACGGAGTCGGAGGGGTCTTAAGCGAAAACGAGATAATGACGGCCCTGTCGTTCAAGTCTGAAAGAGCCATGTGCCAGCACATCGAACAGTGCATCCTGGCACATGATCTGCAGTATCAGGATAACTATACGGCTTTGATCGTAAAATGCGCGTATTAAACATTTAAAATACAGGAGGAAATTGGTATGAGAAAGAAAGCAATGGCACGCTTGATGAGCGTAGTTATGACGCTGGCGATGGCAGTGTCGGTAGCAGTATTTTTGCCGACGACTGTTTCAGCAGCCCCCAATGAGGTCCGTAACGGCGTAGTCCCTGTTATCTTCTTCATGAAGGATGCAGGCTACTATGTTTATGACGGCGTCAACTTCACATTCATTCAGGATCTTGGTGATGTATGGCTGTCAGCAGGTTCAGGATTCTTTGTAGGTGATTCTGCAGAAAATCCGACGCACATCGTCACAAACTATCACGTTGTAGCTGACTATGTCGAAGGCAGCGGTGAAGGCGGAATGTACGGTATCTACACCGGATATGAGTATCAGGGCTATCCTGTCGTAGTCATGGCCAAGACATGCGAACTCCGTGTTTACTATGATGACAACGATTACGATGTTGCTTACGTTGACAGCTACGGCTCCGTCGACAAGGTCGACCTTGCCATACTCACTCTGCGTGACACAACGACCAAGAGAGTAGCCCTCCCTATCAAGGAACCTGATGAAAACATGGTAGGTGAAAAGGTCTATGCAGTCGGTTTCCCTGCAAATGCGGATAACGACTTCACCGGCGCTTCCCACTATGGTCTCAGGGACTGCTCCATGAACGACGGTTCCATCAGCAAGTTCGTTGTAAGTTCAGGAACAGGCGTTCAGAGGATCAACACAAATGCTCCTATTCATCACGGCAATTCAGGCGGACCTCTGGTCGATGAAGACGGTTATGTAGTAGGTGTCTGCACCAATGTTGAATCCAACAGCCCTTATGCAAACCAGATCGAAGTCGATTACTATGCTGTTGACAGCAGAGAATTGACAAAGTTCCTCCAGAAGAACAGCATCCCTTTCTTCACGACCGGCGGCGGTAACGGCGGCGGAAAGACCTCCCAGACAGAGGCTACAGGTGATGACGTGGTAGTTACCACACCCGCTCCTCCGGCTCCCGCAAAGGCAACGATGCCCGTATGGCTGATCATAACCCTTATAGCCGTAGGTGTAGTAGTAGTTGCAGGCGTTATCGTCCTGATCATCGTTCTTACTTCTTCCAAGTCCAAGAAGCAGGCTGCACAGCAGCAGGCCCAGATCAACCAGATGCAGCAGCAGAACCAGATGCAGATGAACCAGATGCAGCAGCAGGTTGCTCAGCAGGTTGCCCAGGCTACAAAGAAGAACGCAGTCGTAAGACCCATGGATACACAGCACGGCGGCAAGAGCTATCCTGTCGGCGCTGCACCCATCATGGTCGGACGTGATCCCGCAAGCTGCACGATCGTTTATAAGGAAGGCACAGTCGGTGTCAGCGGAAGACACTGCACGATCTCCTTTGAGGCGGCAACAGGTGACTTTATCGTAACCGATCTCCGTTCCACATACGGCACATGCCTCATGAACGGAACAAAGCTCGCTCCTAATGCTCCTTACCGTGTACATGCGGGCGACAGCATCTATATCGGCGATAAGGCTAACGTTATCCGTATGGAAGTTGTATAAAGATGATATTTGACGTATTTGAATACAGTAATAAAGGCGGACGCAGCTACAATGAGGACGCTGTCGGTCATAAGATCGAAGGCGGCAGCGGGATCTTTGTAGTTGCCGACGGCCTGGGTGGTCACTCATTAGGCGAAGTGGCTTCCGCATGTGTGCGCGATACTCTCGTGGCCGGCTGGTCAGCCGGCCGCGCTGACCGCACGGAGTGGCTCACAGAGCAGATCACCAAGGCCAATGAGAATGTCCTCAAGCTGAAAGAGGAGCGCGGAAAGGTGCTGAAGAGCACCGTCGTGGCACTCACCATCGATGAAGATGAGGCTGTGTGGGCTCATTCCGGAGATTCGAGATTATACTGTATCCACAATGACGAGATCGCTGCCGTTACGGACGATCACTCAGTTGCTTTCAAGAAGTACAAAGCAGGTGAGATCGCACGCGAGGAGATCGCAACTGATGAAGACCAGTCGAGTCTCCTGCGAGTTATCGGCAACGAGGAAAGATTCGAACCGCAGGTCTGCGTTTTCGAGGAACCGGTCGTAAGAGGGGATGCTTTCCTGCTCTGCTCCGACGGTGCTTGGGAACTGTTCAAGGATGAGGAAGTCCTTATCGATTATCTGAAGTCCGAGAATGCCAGAAAATGGGCGGAAAGACTGCTGGTCCGTATGATCGACAGGATCGGTGAAGATCACGATAATCTTACGGTCCTCACGGTTATGTTGAAATAGAGAGGTGTGACATGATCAAACGCAAGATGTCCGTTATTTTGCTGGCGGCTCTTTTTGTTCTGCAGATGACAGGTTCTGTCTTTGCCGCAGGTAATGTGCCGATCGATACAGAAGGAAGATCGGTTGCCAGAGCCGTATCGGCTTACGGTCTGGAAGCAGACGGAAAGCTCTATGCTTTCCTTGAAGAAGACGGCAGGTACGATTTTTCGAAGACCACCGTTTCCCTGCAGTCAAATGCACTCAATTCTGACACGGAGAGCCCGCTCCGCAAGGTATCGGATAATGCAACGACCAATGTCCATTATATGTTCCTCATCGATAATTCCGGCTCCATGGCAACATACCGGAAGGTAGTCGGAAGCTATATCAACGCTATCGAGGAGAATGAGACACAGGAAGCTTATTATACTGTTGCAACATTCAATGACAGGTTCAAGGTCGTAAAGGAAAGGATGACAGATGTGGATGAAGTCAAGAAGACTATCTCCAACCTCTCCTACAAGGGCTACACCGATCCTTATACCGGCGTCCAGGAAGCGATAGATTATCTTGATACTTACGCCAGGACCAGCGGAGACGTCATCTCCCTGATAGTCATCACGGACGGCGAGCCCTGCCTGCGCAAGCCTGCCCAGGAAAAAGAGCTTGCCGCTGCAGCTGCGGAAGATATCCAGAACTCACCTGAAGTTATCCTCAGCACCCTGTGTACCAACAAGTGGAGCGGAGAAGCCAAGAAGGCTCTCACGACCGGAAGCGGACTGCATTCTGTCGTATCAGGTTCTTCCCGGGCTTCGGAAGAAGGCAAGAAGATGGCCGAGTTCCTTGACGGACTCTACAGGACCGTATTCGTTCTGAAGCAGACCGAGAATCTGCCTGACAAGTTCGATATCACATTGAAGCTTACCAACGTGCTGAACTGGAACGGCGCAAAAGAGACCATCCTCGACAAGGAACAGCCCCTTATCAACAACGTATCGATGCTCTCCGCCGAGGTCGGAGACAGCAAGACATTTGCCGACAAGGTACAGACTGATGATCCGGAAGACCCGGACCAGACTGAGAACACGGAAGATACGGAGCCTTCTGATACGAGCGAGACTGAAGCAACGGAAGATTCAGGGACCACGGAAACTTCCGGGACAGATGAAACCTCCGGGACCGATGATTCCGTGCCTGCTTCTTCCGGCAGCGAAGAGGGCAGCGCGGGCGGAGAGACCACGGAAACGGAAGCTACAGACGACACTACGGCCATCGCTCCCGCCGAGACCGAAGGCAGCAGTACAAACAGCATCCTCAACGGACTTCCCGTATGGATGATACCCGCAGCCATTGCAGCAGGTGCATTCCTTCTGATCGCAGCCGTTGTCGTTATCATAATCGTCGTATCCAAGAGCAAGAAGAAGGCAGCTAAGTCAGCTATGGCTTCCGAGCCTGACACGTTCGTAATGCCGGCATCCGCTGCGGAGCCGATATCCAAGACCGTAGCCGTACCGTATGCTTCAAACGCCGAGCCTGATAAGATCTCCAGGACGGAAGATCCCATGACGGCAGTTTCCTCCCAGGGAATACCCGTCGCACTGGAGGTCTTCAGCGGAACATGTCTCAGCAATGACAGGAAGTTTGCCCTTAAGGATTCACTTATGATAGGAAGCGATCCTTCATGCGACATCGTCTTCGACGCGAAAGATATGGCACCCCAGGCCGCAAGGATCATCTTCACCGGCGGTCAGGTCTATGTCGAATCGGGAGCTGTAAGTGAAGTTACCGTAGGCGGCATGCGCATCCAGGGACAGAACGTCTTAAGGAGCGGAGATGTTATCTCTGTCGGCGAGGCAGAGTTTATGCTGAAATTCTGATGAAGAGCATCTCCAAAGAAATAACAGAAACACTTAAAGGTCTTCAGGATCTTGCATACAGGGATCTTCAGATAAAGATAATCCCTAATGTGGAAGCTGAAGCGATCATCGGAGTTCGGACCCCCGAACTCCGTTCTTATGCGAAGATACTGGCGAAGCGGGAGGATGTCGGGGATTTTCTCGCTGATCTCCCGCACCGCTTTTTCGATGAGGACCAGCTTCATGCTTTCATAATATCTTCGATGAAAGATTACGGCCGCTGTATCGAAGAGACGGAGCGTTTCCTGCCCTATGTGAACAACTGGGCCACATGTGACCAGATGTCTCCCAAGGTCTTCAGGAAGCACCGCGTGGAGCTCCTGCCCCATATAGACGGATGGATCGCTTCCGGCGAAACATACATGGTCAGGTTCGGCATCGGAATGCTGATGGAACATTTCCTGGATGAGGATTTTGACATCAAATATCCGAAAAAGGTAGCCGCGGTAAGATCGGACGAATACTACGTCAACATGATGACCGCTTGGTATTTTGCGACGGCACTTGCCAAGCAGTACGGCAAGATCCTTCCTTTCATCGAAAAGAAGAAACTCGATGTCTGGACCCATAACAAAGCTATCCAAAAATCCATAGAGAGTTACAGGATAACTCCCGAACAGAAAGAATATTTAAGATCACTTAAGATCCCAAGGAAACATTGATATTTCCGCAGGCGGACTTAAGCCTGTCGTGGACTTGTCAGAAGACGGGAGAAACATGTTCTTCCGTTTTTTACTTTTGTGTGGCTTTTTTGAGGCAGGTTTCCTATTTTCAGCACAATAGATTATAATATACAAAATTATGTGCTCGAGAGAGGTGCCGATATGGAAGAACTCAAAAAGTGTATGAAACAGGCAAAAACGATCCTCCCTTATGATGCCGGCGTTCTTGACAGCTCCGGTAATATTCTTGCATCCACATCTGATGAGGCAGAAGGCGAGGTCGATCCTTCTTTCAGGGCGGTAATGCTTTCCAATGACGATTTCGCACTTACGGCTGACAAGACCTACATGAAGGTCTATATAGGTGAGCAGCTCAAGTATATCGCTTACGTAAACAGTACAGATGCCAATGTCAAAGTCAATCTCATGCTGATCGCCGAGTGGATCAAGCTTATCGTTAAGGATAAGGGATCCGATGCGGAGAGGACAGTATTCATAAGGAACGTTCTCCTTGACAACGAGATCAGGAGCGAAGTTCCCATGATCGCAAGGAACTATAAGATAGACTGCAAGAATTCCAGGGTAGTCTATGTTATCAGGACCGATTCCAACCAGAGTGCAGAGTCTTTCGAGATCCTCCAGAATCTCTATAACGACAGTGAGATCGCGACTGTTATCGCAATGGACGATACCACGATCATCATCATCGCGGATGTCGAGGACCAGTCGGCTGACGACGACACGCGTGACCAGTTCATCGACGATACGGCTAGTTCCGTACATTCATGTCTCGTATCCGAAGGCATCGATTCCAAGGTTGCAGTCGGATCCGTTGTTTCTTCATTCATCGACATAAGCAAGTCCTACTCGGATGCCATGACGGCACTCAAGGTCAGCAAGATCTTTGACAGTGAGGCGGATATCTCAAGATACGACAATCTGGGTCTCGGAAGACTGATCTATCAGCTCCCCAAGCCCCTTTGCGAGATGTTCATCAAGGAAGTATTCCCCAACGAGGCATACAGGCAGCTTGATGAGGAGACAAGGACTACAATAGACACGTTCTTCGCTAACGATCTTAACGGAAGCGAGACTTCAAGAGAGTTGTTCGTTCACAGGAACACGCTCGTGTACAGACTTGAGAAGGTCAAGACAAAGACAGGACTGGACTTAAGAAAGTTCGACGATGCGGTATTGTTCAAGATGGCAACGATGGTACGCACCTACATCGATTATCTTAATAATCCGTCCGACAATAAGATCAGATAAGGATAGGACTAAGGTTTGATAAGATTTCACAATGTAAAAAAGACATACAAGTCCGGAGTTGAGGCTCTCAAAGGTGTTGATTTTACCGTAAGGAGCGGCGAGTTCGTATTTGTTATAGGTAAGTCGGGTTCAGGAAAATCCACGCTCCTCAAGTGCATCACCTGCGAAGAGGATCCTACAGAAGGAAAAGTAACTATTGATAACTTTGACATCTCACACATGTCAAGGGCGCTTGTCCCTGTCCTGAGACGCCAGATCGGAATGATCTATCAGGACTTCAGGCTCATAGATACGAAGACAGTTGCAGAGAACATTGCCTTTGCGGGCGAGATCGTCGGTATTCCCAAAAAGAGTCTTGCAAGATCAGTACAGATCATGCTGAAGGTCGTCGGCCTGGAAGACAAGGCTGATGCTTATCCCCAGGAGTTATCCGGAGGTGAGCAGCAGAGAGTAGCCATTGCCCGCGCCATGATGAATACGCCCAAGATAATCGTTGCCGACGAGCCTACGGGCAACCTCGACCCCGAGACATCAGAGAACATAATGGCCATGCTCCTGGAGATCAACCGTTCCGGCACCACGGTCATCGTGTGCACCCATGACAGCAACCTGGTCGACAGGATGCAGCAGAGGGTCATCGAGATCGAAGACGGTCTCATCGTCAGAGACGAGAACGAGAGCGGCTATTCCGAGAGAGTCGAGGAAGCACCCGCGCAGACAGGCTTCGGAGGACTGGAAGCAGCATCTTCCGCAACCGTGACCGGTCTGGAGGGAGCTGCAGTGAAGCATGGTGACGACGGCTTCGAATCCGATGCCGACTATGGCGATTACTATGACGATGAAGGCTTTGCAGCAGGATCAGGACAGGTCCTTTTCGGTGACGAAAAGCCCGATCCTTCAATGAGCCGCGCCCTCCCCAAGGAGATCCCGGCAGCAGAGGAGATCAGCGTTCCCGAAGAAGAGGCTGCTGAAGCCCCGAAGATCGTTCCCATGGAGATCAAGGAAACAGAAGCCGAACAGATCCCTTCCGAGATTTCTCTTGAGCAGTTCGATCTGATGACAAAAGAAGAAGAAACTGCTGCTGAAGACCGGCCCGAAGAAAGCGGAGAACCCGTACAGGCTGAAGAAGAAGCGGCTGAAGAGATCCCCGCCGAAGAAGAAGCTGAAGCTGAAGCGGTCCCGGCGGAAGAAGAAGAGGAAGAAGAAGTCATTCCCCTTTCCCGCAGGGAGATCCGCAAGGAGAAGAAGCGCGCAAAGGCGGAATTAAAGAAAGCAAAAAAAGAGACTAAAGATGTTAAAAAGACCCGGGAGGCTGTAATTCCCGAGGAAGACATAGATCTTTTGGGGGATGAGGACAGTTGAGTATAAGAGCATTTTTCAATTCGGTCAAGGAAGGTTTCCGGGGGATCATAAGACATCCTCTCGTTACGGTCGCGTCCATCACCACGATCCTTCTCATGCTCATCATCATGAGCGTGTTCATCGTGTTCTCCATGAACGCCCGCAACATGATGAACAAGCTTTCACAGCGTCCGCCCATCGAAGTCTACATGAAGCTTCAGTGCACGGAAGATCAGCTTAATACGGTTAATGATGTCCTTTCGGGAGATGAAAGGGTATTGAGCTTCTCCATGTCGACCCCCGAAGAGAACTACAGATCCTATAAGGAGAACCTGGGCGATTCAGCAAGCGTCCTGGACAACTTCGACTATAACAGCTATCTGCCTTATACATTCAATATAAGGCTTAACGATCCCTCGGATGCAGACGATGTCTGCAATCTGGTGGGAATGTATGACGGCGTCTACCGTGTTGCCCAGGAGAGCAGGGTCATGCAGTTCCTTACGAACGCTTCCAATGTCGTAAGGATCACGACAGTCGTCGCATTCATCGTCCTGTTCGTTATATCGCTCTTCATCATATCCAACATGGTAAGGATCTCGGTATATTCAAGATCTGCCGAGATCGAGATAATGAAGTTCATCGGTGCGACCAACAATTACATAAGGTTGCCGTACATAATAGAAGGCGCAATAGTGGGACTTATCAGCGCTCTTTGTGCATGGGGGATCACTGCTGTCGCATATCAGCAGATCTACACCAATGCTATGAGACAGATAAGCACGTCGAGCTTCTATGCTCTGCTCCCCACATCGAGGATAATCTGGGCCGCTCTTGCCGTGACGATCATCATGGGTGTTCTGATCGGATCCATCGGCTCGGGAATATCCGTCAGGAAATATGTAAAGGTGTAATTCGGAGGCATATATGAAACATACTGCTTTAAAGATCACAACCCTTCTTCTCGTGGCAGCGTTCTGCTTCGGATCGGTCGGTCTGATCAAGAGCAAGAGTGCAAGGGCTGATGCGGATCTTTTCAAGATCGCAAGAGATGAGACTGTCAGCAAGGACGATATCGACAACGCAAAGAAAGCAAGAGATGACGCCAGAAGAAGAGCCAGGAACGCTTCGAAGAAGGTCAAGGCTTTGTCTTCCCAGGAGAGCGAACTTTCCGCGGAACTTAAAAAGCTCACCCAGCTGAGCGATGAGCAGAAGGCCCAGTATGAGATCATCTCAGGGCAGCTCTCTGCAGCTCTCGATGCCAAGGCTTTGGCGCTTGATGCCTACATCCTCGCAGAAGAGAACCTTACCACACAGCAGAAGCTTTTCGAGGAGCGCGTGTCGGTAATGTTCGAACACCAGAATAAATCGACTCTTGAGATACTTTTGGAATCCGACAGCGTGGCAGGATTCTTCACGAACATGGAGATGATATCTTTTATCGCCGATGCCGACAAGCAGGCTATCGATGCGATGCAGATCGCTCTTGATGATGCCATACTCCAACGCGACATAGCGCTTAAGGAAGCTGATGACATGCAGAGGATCGCCGATGAGAAGCAGGCTCAGCTCGATGAGCTGGAAAGCCGTATCGGCGTTACCAGCGAAGCTCTTGAGAACGTTTCGACCGAGCTTTCCGACTGGGAGAAGCAGGAGGCAGATCTTGATCAGCTCGCCCAGGACATGAATGATCTTGTCAGGAAACTCCAGAATAAGTACGACCAGGAGCACCCTGCTACAACAACTACCACGACAACGACGACCGCCGCCACGACAAAGGCGACAACGTCATCTTCAGATACCACAACTACAACTGCCGCTTCTTCCAAGCAGTCAGATGACACTACAACAACGACTTCCACGACAACGACGAAGGCTACGACGGCGGCTCCCACGGATACGCCCACACCTACCCCCAAGCCCAAGAAGAATACGTCTGTTTCCCTGGCTTGGCCTGTCAGCTGCAGAACCATAACATCTTACTACGGATACAGGACCCATCCCGTATACGGCAATGTCAGGTTCCATTCAGGCATCGATATCTCAGGTGAAGGTGCGACTTACGGTTCCACCATCAGCGCAGCTGCAGCCGGTACGGTCATCTATGTAAGCACTCCTGTTCAGGGAAAGAATACCGGCGGATCAGGTTACGGCAACTACTGCATGATCTCTCACGGCAATGGCATCGTAACCCTTTACGGCCATGCCCGCAGGATCAATGTAAGTGAAGGCCAGACAGTTAAGAAAGGACAGAAGATCGGTGAGGTCGGAAGCACCGGAACATCAACGGGCGCCCATCTCCATTTCGAGGTCCGTGTAAACGGATCCACGGTAGATCCTCTCAACTACCTGCCCTGATATGTATTCTTTTTACGATGCACTCGCACTCCATTACGATCAGATGCAGTCCGATATGGATTGCAATGAAGTGGCTGATTATATCGTGAGCCTGATCGAAAAGCACCTTCCCGGCAAAGCCTTATCGGAGCTGTCAGTTTGTGACCTCGGATGCGGCACCGGACAGGTCGCATCCATACTCTCGACAAAAGCGGCAAGCGTTACGGGCATAGACAATGCGCCCGGCATGCTGTCTGTCGCGGCAGACAGGGATCCCGGCATGAAAGTCATGTGGGTCATCCAGGATATAACCGATTTCAATCTGCCCTACCGCCAGGATGTCATCCTGTCCTTAACGGACACCTTGGATCACATCATGGACGAAAAAGCCCTCAGGAAGATCTTTTTGAACGTCAAGGATAAACTCGAGCCGTCGGGTCTTTTTATCTTCGACGTAATAACCGAACATCATCTCAAGGATGTGCTCGGGGATAACATATTCTACGAAGATTACGATGAATTCACCCTTCTCTGGGTCAATTCATACGATGAGGAAAACAAGATCAACAGAGCGGAACTGACTCTTTTCGAAACGGAAGAGGACGGACGCTATGCAAGATACGACGGTGTCCTTGAAGAAAGATTCTACCCTGTGGATTTCTTTAAAGAGGCGGCACAGGAAGCCGGATTGAGCCTGGAAGGCATCTATGCCGATCTGAGTATGACGGATCCCGGGCCGGACGAAGAGAGGATCTTCATGGTCTTTAAAGCAGGAGATAATAAGGATGGCAACTGATCCATATAAAGTTCCCGGCATAGAAGATACAAGCATAGACCATATAGTCAAGGCGGAAGCTTACGACGGCAAGGTCAGGGCTATGGCCGTAAGCACGACTGCCATGTGCGCCGAGGCAAAGAAGATCCATAACACTTCCACTGCCGTAACCTGCGCCTTAGGCAGGTTCATGACCGGATCCCTTCTCATATCTTCCGACATGAAGAATGAGACGGATACGCAGACCACCATCATCAAATCGGACGGTCCCATCGGAGGCATGACCTGTGTCTGCGATTTCGGATACAAGGTAAGGGCATTTCCCGTTAATTCCGTAATCGATACGGAATACCATCATCCCGGCAAAGTAAATGTCGGGGCGGCAGTCGGGCAGGGAATGCTGACGGTGATAAGGGACATAGGTCTTAAAGAGCCCTATGTAGGTTCCGTCGAACTGATCTCGGGTGAGATCGCCGAAGACTTTGCATATTATCTTGCCAAATCAGAACAGACCAAGAGCGTTGTTGCTTTGGGAGTTCTTTGCGAAAACGGTGAAGTCAAGCATGCGGGAGGCCTCATGGTCCAGCTGCTTCCTTCGGCTGACGATAAGACGATAGACATACTCGAACAAAGAGCCGCGGGCTTCCCTGACATTACATTCCTCATGTCAGAAGGCTTTACGCCTGCAAAGATAATAGACCTTTTCTTAGGAGACCCGGAGGTTAGATATCTTTCGGGATCCCCCGTTTCATTCTCATGCCCCTGCAGCAAGGAAAAGATGAGCCGCGGTCTCATAACCTTGGGCAAAGAAGAACTGATAGAGCTTACGGATGATCCCGACGGAATATCCACCGAGTGCCAGTTCTGCGGAAGCAAATATCACTTCAGCAAGGAAGACATTGAGGATTTGATCAAGTCTATATAAAAGGGTAGATGTTCCACCGATAATCTGTTATTCTACGGCTAACGGAAGGACTCCGGGCATTGTGCACGGAGAAGGATCTTTTAGGGTTACGGGGGCTTGTTATGAAAAGATTATTTACAGGAACAGTAATGGCTGTTGTATCTTGCGCGTTAGCGATCACACTGGTTTCTTTACCTTCAAAAACAGTATCCGCAGCAGGGGAAGTTGCAATAGATGAAAACAATTTCCCGGATGCAACTTTCAGAGAGTACGTTTCAAATCAATTTGACACGAATCATGATGCAGTCCTTTCTGAATCTGAGATAGCTGCCGTAGAAACGATAGATCTTAGTTACCCGAACAGAACCCGCAGAGAAAACGGTCCTCTTGCTAAACTTGATGGCATTGAGTATTTTGACAACCTTAAGTCCTTGAAGTTTGATAACAACAAAGTTTCGGCACTTGATGTCAGTAAGAATACCAAGTTGGAATATTTAAGTTTCGAGAATAACAGGGTCGAAAAGATCAATCTGGCTCAAAACACTTTGTTGGAGACTCTGATATGTAGCCAAAATTCCATAAGTAGTCTTGACCTTGGCAAAAACAAAGCATTAACCTACATTTATTGTTCAAATAACGACTTGAAGAAATTGGATCTTTCCAACAATTCTTTGTTAACGACACTTATATGTAACGACTGCGCTTTACTGGCAAGCATTAATGTAAGCAAGAATGCTTCATTAACAGGATTGTATTGCGCCAGTTGTTCGCTGTCTTCTCTTGATGTCAGCGGGAACAAAGCATTGGAGGAACTTAATTGCAGTGATAATAAGCTTACTGATCTTAACATTAAGAACAATACTAAACTCTATGATCTGATATGTGGCAAAAACAAGTTTACTTCACTTGATCTTAGCAAAAACACCATGCTCAGGAACCTTGAGATCGAATCAGGAAAGGTTACGAGTATTGATATCAGTAAGTGTAAGGATCTTGAATATCTGGATTGCGATTGGTCAGATTTGGAAAGTCTTGACCTGTCCGGGAATCCTAAATTGTCCAGACTGGATTGTACATATACTAAAGTTAAAGTATTAAATATATGGAATAACTCGCTTCTTATTAAAACATTTAAGGAGGGAGAAGGGTCTGAAACAAGTAATTGTCAATACTACAAGCTTGATGTTAATGGAAACAAATACGAATTGGCTTGTAACTTATCCGCCAAAATAGTAATGGATAAACCCACTCCTACTCCTCAGGTTTCTTTGAAGCTTGATAAGTCAACAGCTTCTGTAAAGTGCGGAGATTCACTAACATTAAAGGCAACGGTAACGGGATCTTCTTCCAAGGTTTCCTGGAAGTCCTCTGATACAGGTATTGCTGCAGTTGACTCCGCAGGTAAGATCACGGCTAAGCAGGCAGGTACAGTTACCATTACTGCCACTGTTGCAGGAAAGAGTGCATCTTGTGTAGTTACGGTTCTCTATAAGGACGTAACGAACAGTAAGGATTTCTGGTATGCACCAACCAACTATCTGACAGCTGCAGGTGTCGTTAAGGGTTACGACAAGCAGACCAAGTTCAAGCCCACCAATGAGTGTTCACGTGCCCAGATGGTAACCTTCCTCTGGAGACTGAACGGAAGCCCGAATCCCAAGTCTAAGACGACGACTTTTAAGGATATCGAGACTTCCGACTATTTCTACAAGCCCGTCCTCTGGGCCGTCGAAAAGGGCATCACCACCGGAGTAACGAAGGAAAAGTTCAATCCCAAGGGCATCTGCACCAGAGCTCAGACTGTAACCTTCCTTTGGAGGATGGCGAACAAGCCCGAGCCTAAAGCCAAGACCAGCAAGTTCAAGGATGTCAATGCGAAGGATTACTTCTGCAAGGCAGCTATCTGGGCAAGCGAGAAGAAGATCCTTGCAGGCTACGACGACAATACTTTCAGACCTAAGGGCCACTGTCTGAGACGTCAGATGGTCACATTCTTATATAAATACGATAAATTTATAAATGGGAAAGGATGACAGGTTACACTGAACTCTATCAAAAAATATATTTGGGGGTATTGGTATGGTAAAAGGAACAATCAGCAGGATTTTGGCTTCAATGTGTGGTTTAGCAGTTACTGCAGGAATCGTCATTTTCGCAGGGACGACGGCATTTGCTGCCGGGGATATAGAGATAAATGAGACTAACTTCCCGGATAAATATTTCAGGGAGTGGATCGCATCTCAATCCTACGGAAGCGATGGGGTACTGACTTCGGATGAAATATCGGAAATCAAAACGATAAATGTGAGTAATCTGTCCATATCAGATCTCAAGGGAATAGAATACTTTACCGCTCTGCAAGAGTTGTATTGCTACGACAATATCCTGACCAATTTGGATGCAAGTGATAATGTTGCTCTTGATTCTTTGTATTGCCAGAACAACCAGATTAGAGATCTTATAGTACATCAGAATGTTCATTATCTGAATTGCTCTGATAACTGTCTTACTAAGCTGGATCTCGCAAGAAATAAAGATCTCAGGTTACTTGTCTGCAGTGATAACCAGATAGATAAAGTGTATCTCTACAATAAAAGCCCCTATACCATGAAGTATGATAAAACCACCAAATTGGTATATATGTCTCCTGAAGAATGGGAGTTTGACGGTTTTTATGGTGGCAGCAGCAGTTCCGATGGTTATAACGAGATATTTGTAAAATTCAAATCGTTGAATATTAACGCCTTGGATTATGTCAGTTCATACAAGACCGATTTCTATGTATCGTTTGACAGACCGGCCACATGTGAAAAGGACGGATTGAAAAAATATGCGATACAGTTGATCGATGTTTATTCATTAGACGGGAAAGAACATAGCGGTGAGCTGGAGTTTACGACGAAAGCTTTGGGTCATTCCTGGGGGGACTGGAAAGTAACAAAGAAGGCAACCCGGACTTCCGATGGAGAAGAGACGCGTGTATGTAAAAATGATCCTTCGCATAAGCAGACACGTGCAATCCCTAAGTTGACTCCTACAGACACGCCGTCATCGAAGGCAATCACCGTTGTCTGTGGCAGTGGCTTAGTCATGAATCCTCAGGCTGTGATAGGAAAGGGAACTTATACATGGAAGTCATCAAATCCCAAGATCGCTACAGTAGATTCGAAGGGCAAGCTCACGGCCCTGATGGCGGGAACTGTCAATATCACCGTAACCTGCGGATCCAAGAAACTAATTCAGCCTGTTACGGTTCTGTATAAGGATGTCACTAACGAGAAAGACTTCTGGTTCGAACCGACTAATTACCTTACAGCGGCTGGAATAGTCAAGGGCTATGATAACCAGACCAAGTTCAAGCCCGCCAATGAGTGTTCACGTGCCCAGATGGTAACCTTCCTCTGGAGACTGAACGGAAGCCCGAATCCCAAGTCTAAGACGACGACTTTTAAGGATATCGAGACTTCCGACTATTTCTACAAGCCCGTCCTCTGGGCCGTCGAAAAGGGCATCACCACCGGAGTAACGAAGGAAAAGTTCAATCCCAAGGGCATCTGCACCAGAGCTCAGACTGTAACCTTCCTTTGGAGGATGGCGAACAAGCCCGAGCCTAAAGCCAAGACCAGCAAGTTCACGGATATCAAAGCGAAGGATTATTACTACAAGGCAGCGATCTGGGCAAGCGAGAAGAAGATCCTCGCAGGCTACGCCGACAACACCTTCAGACCTGACGGCCACTGTCTGAGACGTCAGATGGTCACCTTCTTATATAAATACGATAAGTTTATAAACGGGAAAGGATGACCGGATCCTTCTCGTTGACCAAACAGTTGGCTGATGATAGAATGACCACAGGAAAGCACAGTCTGCAAGGACGGTCGTCTTTCTGAGTACGAGTAATTACCCACCCATTAGGCGGCAATCCTAGAATGGGTGGGTCTTTTTATTTGCGTTTATACCTGGAGTCCGGGTAAGCAAATAGCTTCAACAACAGCGTTACTGAAGCTAAAACCAAAGTGATCACTGCGATTACTATCCCGAGGGACGTGCAAAATGTACTCAGAGGACGACCGCCCATCTGCAGGCTGTGCCAAATTCATTTTAGCATAAAAGAACAAATGTTCAATTATGCATTTTTGTTCTAGTAAAATACGGTATTTGAGGCTATAATTGCAGGGGCCGGCGGGCAGGAAACGCCCGTTCGGGATATTTTTTGAAAAAATCTCAAAAAAGGTATTGAAATATTGGGTTTGGGGTAGTAGAATACACCCTGCACGGCGTTTTTCGACGTGTAAAAGCTTTGATGGCGGAGATTGCCGCAAGTGGTGCGCGGGCTGCGCGCCGGCCACGGCGGGTAACTTCACCGGAGCAAAGTCCCGGCAAAGATCCGGGGCGAAGATCGGGATAGCCCAGGCAGCGAGTTGACCTTAAGGTCGCTTGCCCGGATGCCGAAGTGCCGTTCGTGAACGGTAACCGGAGTTCCGGGATTTTAAATGGAGTGACGAAGGAACGCCCGACCGGGATGTAACGATCGAAAACAAAATTCAGCATGGAGGACCAGCAAGATGGCCAAAGACGTAAACAAGGTAAGGATTAAGCTTAAGGCTTATGAGCACGAGATTCTCGATTCTTCTGCAGCTACCATCGTAGACGCACTGGAAAGAGAAGGAGCATCATTTTCGGGACCTATTCCGCTCCCTACAAAGAAGGAGATCGTAACGATCCTGCGCTCACCTCACAAGTACAAGGATTCACGTGAGCAGTTCGAGCAGAGAACACACAGAAGGATCATCGATGTATACACACCTTCTGCGAAGATGATGGAACAACTTTCGATGACAATGCCGGCAGGCGTATCCATTGAGGTTGAGGTGATCAACTGATAAGGATCGACAAAGCCGGCACGAGACCGGGCAGGAAATGCCAAACCCCGCCCGCCGGTCATGTTCACCAGGCGGTGAACCAATAACCTATATAGGAGGAAAAAAGCAAATGTCTAAATTCATCATTGGCAAAAAGAGCGGCATGACGCAGATGTTCGACGAGAACGGCAACGTTATCCCCGCTACCGTCATTGAGTGCGAGCCTATGTATGTGCTCCAGAACAAGACGGTCGAGACCGACGGTTACAAAGCCGTTAAGGTCGCATCAGGCACGATTCGCGAGAAGCTCGTGAACAAGCCGGATAAGGGTCAGTTCAAGAAGGCTGACGTAGAACCGAAGAGATATATCCGTGAGTTCGAAGCGGACGAGGAGTTCTCTCTCGGTCAGGAGATCAAAGTATCAGATATGTTCAGTGTGGGTGACCACGTTGACGTTTCCGGTGTATCCAAGGGTAAGGGATATGCAGGTAACACAAAGCGTCACGGACAGAAGGGCGGACCTTCGGGCCACGGTTCCATGTACCACAGAAGAGTCGGTTCCATGGGTGCTACATCTACACCCGGTCGTGTTCTTCCCGGCAAGAAGATGCCTGGTCATCTGGGTGCTGTTAACTGCACCGTGCAGAACTTAAGCGTAGTAATGGTTGACGGAGATCGCGGAATCCTCGTTTTGAGAGGTGCGGTACCCGGCCCCAAGGGCGGCGTTGTAACGGTTGAGACATCCGTTAAAGCGCCCAAGAACTAATCGGGAGGATACACGATAATGGCTACAATTGATGTTTATAACTTAACAGGTGCCGTTACGGGTTCCATCGAACTCAGTGATGCGATCTTTGCGATCGAGCCCAACGAGAGCGCTATGTCCTCCGTTGTAAGAAATCAGCTCGCAAACCGCAGACAGGGTACACAGAGCACCAAGACAAGAAGTGAAGTTTCCGGCGGCGGTAAGCGTCCCTACAGACAGAAGGGTACAGGCCGCGCACGTCACGGTTCCAGAAGATCCGCTCAGTATGTTGGCGGCGGAATCATCTTCGGACCCAAACCGAGAACTTATTCCTACACAATGCCTAAGAAGATCAAGAGACTTGCAATGAAGTCCGCTTTGTCCACAAAGCTCAAGGAAGGCAAGATCATCGTTGTTGAGGATATGAACCTTGATGCAGTTAAGACTGCAACAGTCGCTAAGGCTCTCAAGGATCTTAAGACAGGTGATACTTCTCTCATCGTTCTCGAAGGCAAGAATGAGAATGCAACTCTTTCCGCAAGGAACATCCCGACGGTCAAGACAGCTTACGTCAATACGATCAATGTCTTTGACATCCTTAAGTATGACAGCTTCGTCGTTACAAAGGCCGCCGTCGAGAAGATCGAGGAGGTATATGTATGAAGTCAGCATATGATGTAATTCTTACACCGGTCATCACTGAGAAGTCCATGGACGTCACAGAGTCCGGCAAATACACCTTCAAGGTTGCAACAGATGCCAACAAGATCGAGATCAAGGATGCCGTAGAGGAGATCTTTGGTGTTAAGGTCAAGGCAGTCAACATTGCAAACTATGACGGTAAGCAGAAGAGACAGCGTTACACGACAGGCAGAACACCTGCTTTCAAGAAGGCTGTTGTTACTATCGACACAGAGGGTAAGGAAGTTTCCTACCTCGAAAAGGGCGGTAAGGTCGTAAAGAGCAAGAAGAAGCTCAAGACCTCTATCGAAGAATTCGGCTTCGGTCAGTAATCTGGAAAGGAGAAAACAAGAATGGCAGTTAAAACATTTAAACCCACTTCTCCTGCAGTAAGACAGATGGCTGTTGCAGATTACTCGGTTCTTACCAAGAAAGCACCGGAGAAGGCTCTCCTTAAGATCAACAAGAAGAGCGGCGGACGTAACTCTTACGGACGCATCACAGTTCGTCATATCGGTGGCGGTAACCGCCGCAAGATCCGTGTGATCGACTGGAAGAGAACAAAGGATTCCGTACCTGCAGTAGTTAAGGCTATCGAGTACGATCCTAACAGAACAGCATATCTTGCACTCCTGCAGTATGCTGACGGCGTAAAGACATATATTCTTGCACCTAAGGATATCAAGGTTGGTCACAAGATCGTTTCCGGTCCTGACGCAGATATCCTCCCCGGTAATGTTTTACCGATATCATCTATCCCCGTAGGTACGGTTATCTGCTGCATCGAGCTCACACCCGGCAAGGGTGCTCAGATGGTCAGAACAGCAGGCGCTTCTGCCCAGCTCATGGCTAAGGAAGGCAAGTTCGCGCAGGTCCGTCTCCCTTCCGGTGAGGTCCGTATGGTTTCCGTAAACTGCAGAGCAATGATCGGTGAGATCGGCAACGCAGAGCATGAGAACGTTAAGCTCGGTAAGGCCGGCAAGACACGTCATAAGGGCGTAAGGCCGACTGTCAGAGGTGTTGTCATGAACCCTAACGATCACCCTCACGGCGGTGGTGAAGGTAAGTCACCTATCGGTCTTCCCGGTCCTGTTACACCTTGGGGTGTTCCTACTCTGGGTAAGAAGACAAGGAACAAGAAGAAGCAGTCCGGCAAGTACATTGTCAAGAGCAGAAAGGGTTAAGGAGGCACATTAATGAGTAGATCAACTAAAAAGGGATTTTTTGTACAGGATGCCCTGATGAAAAAGATCAAGGCCATGAACGATGCTAACGACAAGAAGATCGTTCAGACATGGTCAAGAGCTTCCACCATCTACCCTGAGTTCGTAGGTCACACTATCGCCGTTTACGACGGCCGCAAGCATGTTCCCGTATATGTTACGGAGGATATGGTAGGACATAAGCTCGGAGAATTTGCTCCCACGCGTAAGTTCGGCGGTCATACGGGCGAGAAGAACGCCAATGCGCGCTAACTTCAAGGAGGATTTGACGTGGAAAAGATAATTTTAAGCAGAGAGAATATTGAGACAAACCGCGAGGCTATTCTTGCGGCTTATCGAGCTCCTCAGAAAAGATCAAACAGGCTTCCCGTTCCCACCAAGAAGCAGAAGAAACTTCTCGGTCTCGGCGGTGACAGAGGAATTGCCACAGCTAAGTACATCAGGATCTCACCTTCCAAGGCAAGGATCGTTGTTGACCTCATCAAGGGTCAGTCTATCGATGATGCTTACGCAATCCTCAACTATACTCCCAAGGCCGCTGCACCCGTAATCAAGAAGGTGCTCAAGGCTGCGGAAGCATCTGCGGTTAACGACAAGGGTCTTAATCGCGATAACCTCTATGTTGCGGAAGCATATTCCAATCCCGGCCCCATCATCAGAAGATGGATGCCCAGGGCAAGAGGTTCGGCCAGCGGTATAAGCAAGAGAACATGCCATATCACGGTTGTTCTCAAGGAAAGAGTATAAGGAGGAATTGACATGGGTCAGAAAGTTAACCCCCATGGTTTGAGAGTCGGTGTTATCAAGGATCGCGATATCAATGACTGGAATGCTCATTGGTATGCCGAAAAGGACAAGTTTTCCGACTATCTTATCGAAGACAAGAAGATTCGTGAGTTCATAATGGACGTTGCTGATACTATTGCCAAGGGCAACAGCAAGAACAAGAAGAAGGGCGAGGACGACTTCAAGAAGAAGGATGACGGCCGCAAGAATCTTGCAGGCATCAGCTCCATCACGATCGACAGAACAGATGCTCAGACGATCAACGTAGCAGTCCGCTCCGCTCGTTCTTCCCTCCTTATCGGAGACAAGGGTAAGTCCAAAGAGGAACTCCGCGCTCTTCTCGAAAAGGAATTCAACAAGAACGTCAAGAAGGACGCTAAGAGGACATTCAGAGTATCCATCATCAGGATCGACAAGGCTGACTCCGATGCAGTCATCGTTGCTCAGAACATCGCAGCCCAGCTCGAAAACCGCGGCAGCTTCAGAAGAGCAATGAAGAGAGCTATGTCTTCCGCAATGAAGGATTCATCGGTTTACGGTATCAAGGTTAAGTGCTCCGGCCGTCTTGGCGGTGCCGAGATCGCCCGTTCCGAGACTTATCACGAGGGTACTATCCCCCTGCAGACACTGAGAGCCAACATCGACTACGGTTTCGCTGAAGCTAACACAACTTACGGCCGTATCGGCGTTAAGGTCTGGATCTACAAGGGTGAAGTCTTCCCCGAGAAGAAGTCCGACAATACTAATGAAGGAGGGCTTGCTTAATGTTACTTCCTAAGAGAACTAAGTACAGAAAGCAGCAGAGAGGCCGCATGAAGGGTAAGGCATCCCGCGGAAACTACGTTGCTTACGGTGAATACGGACTTATGGCATGTGAACCTTGCTGGATTAAGTCCAATCAGATCGAAGCTGCCCGTATCGCTATCAACAGATACGTAAAGCGTGGCGGTAAGGTTTGGATCAAGATCTTCCCTGACAAGCCTGTATCCAAGAAACCGGCTCAGGTCCGAATGGGTTCAGGTAAGGCTGCCAACGAGTACTGGTGTGCAGTTGTTAAGCCCGGCCGCGTCATGTTCGAGATAGCAGGCGTTACCGAAGAGCAGGCAAGAGAGGCAATGAGACTTGCAGGACACAAGCTTCCCTGCAAGACGAAGTTTGTAGTAAGAGAGAAGGAGGAAGTTGAAAATGAAGGCTGATAAGATCCGTGAAATGTCAACGGAAGAGCTGAACAAAGAATTGACCTCCCTCAAAGAGGAACTGTTCAAGCTTCGTTTCCGCAATGCCACCAATCAACTTGAGAATACTGCTGCAATCGCTTCCGTAAAGAAGGATATTGCAAGAGTTAAGACAGTGATCCGCGAGCAAGAGCTCAAAGCGGCTAAGTAATGGGAGGAGAACGTACAATGGCTGAAAGAAACTTGAGAAAAACAAGAGTCGGCATCGTAACGTCCGACAAGATGGATAAGACCATCACAGTTTCTGTCGTAGAGCACGTTAAGCACCCTCTCTACGGAAAGATCATGAAGAGAACTTACAAGCTTAAGGCACACGACGAGAACAACGAGTGTGGCGTAGGCGACAGAGTTCAGGTTATGGAAACAAGACCTCTCTCCAAGGACAAGAGATGGAGACTGGTCGAGATCATCGAGAAAGCTAAGTAAAGCAGGCAAGGAGGAAATATCAGATGATTCAGGTTGAATCCAGATTAAGAGCTGCCGATAACACAGGCGCAAAAGAGCTTGCCTGCATTAAGGTACTCGGCGGTTCATGGCGTAAGTACGCCAATATCGGCGACGTTATCGTCTGCTCGGTAAAGACAGCTTCCCCGGGCGGCATGGTCAAGAAGGGAGATGTCGTACGTGCTGTTGTTGTCAGAACAAAGTCAGGCGTAAGGCGTGCAGACGGTTCCTACATCAAGTTCGATGAGAACGCTGCCGTCATCATCAAGGAAGACAAGAACCCGCGTGGGACACGTATCTTTGGACCCATAGCAAGAGAGCTCCGTGACAAGGATTACATGAAGATCCTGTCCCTCGCTCCGGAAGTTCTGTAAGGAGGTTTACGATGGCTAAAAAGATTCACGTAAAGAAGGGCGATGAAGTAATCGTCATCTCCGGTAAGGACAAGGGTACCAAGGGCAAGGTCATTGCTATTGATACCGAGAAGGGCAGAGTATTTGTCGAAGGTGCAAACATCATCAAGAAGCACCAGAAGGCAAGATCCCAGACAGCTCCTTCCGGCATCATCGAGCGCGAAGGATCCATTGATGCTTCCAACGTTATGCTCGCAGATCCCAAGACAGGCAAGCCCACGAGAGTTGGCTTCAAGGTAAACGAGGACGGTTCCAAGGACAGGATCGCAAAGAAGTCCGGCACCGTTATCGACACAGTCAAGAAAGCTAAGGGGGAGTAATTAGATGTCCAGATTAAAAGAAAAATACACATCTGAAGTCGCACCGGCTTTATCCGAAAAGTTCAAGTACAGTTCTTCCATGCAGATCCCCAAGATCGAGAAGATCGTTCTCAACATGGGTGTCGGCGAGACAAAAGATAATCCTAAGGCTCTCGAGAGCGCAATGCGTGATATGGGTATCATCGCAGGTCAGAAGCCTATCGCTACAGTAGCTTCCAAGTCGGTTGCTGCATTCAAGCTTAGAGAAGGCATGAAGATCGGATGTAAGGTTACTTTGAGAGGAGAGAGAATGTACTACTTCCTCGATAAGCTTATCAGCATCGCACTTCCCCGTGTCCGCGACTTCCGCGGTATTAATCCCAACTCCTTTGACGGCCACGGCAACTATGCTATGGGTATCAAGGAGCAGCTGATGTTCCCCGAGATCGACTACGATAAGATCGACAAGATCCGCGGTATGGACATCATCATCGTAACAACGGCACAGACTGACGAAGAAGCATTCGAGCTCTTGAGCTTGCTCGGAATGCCGTTCCGTAAATGATTTGGGAGGAAATATAAATGGCAAAGAAGTCAATGATTCTCAAGGCACAGAAGACTCCGAAGTTTTCCACTCGCACACATAATCGTTGCAAGGTATGCGGAAGGCCTCATGCTTACATCCGCAAGTACGGTATCTGCCGTCTTTGCTTCAGAGACATGGCTTACAAGGGAGAGATTCCCGGCGTAAGAAAAGCAAGCTGGTAATTAGGACAAGAAGGAGGAAAAAACAATGCAGATCACAGATGCAATTGCAGATATGCTTACGAGAATCCGTAATGCAGGTAATGCCGGTCACGAGACGGTTGATATCCCCGCTTCCAACCTGAAGAAGGCTATCGCTCAGATCCTTCTCGAAGAAGGTTACATCGCTAACTTCGAGACAACAGAGGACAACAAGCAGGGCAATATCAAGATCTACCTGAAGTATTCCGGCAAGAAGCATGTAATATCAGGTATCAAGAGAATTTCCAGACCGGGTCTCAGAACATATGCGGACAAGGATAACCTTCCCAACGTTCTGAACGGACTGGGTATCGCCATCGTTTCCACATCCAAGGGCGTTATGACCGATAAGAAGGCCAGAAAGCTCGGTGTCGGCGGCGAAGTATTAGCTTACGTGTGGTAATAATCGCTTTAAGGTCAAACCTTAAGTGATATATACAACTCTGAAAAGCACTCTGGCCGCGGCAGACATACCGGAGGTCAGGGGAGCACAATCTTAAGAGCAGGAGGAATGAAATATGTCAAGAATTGGTAGAAAACCGATTACCGTTCCTGCAGGCGTCGATGTAAAGATCGACGGTCAGCATATTACCGTTAAGGGCAAGGATGCTACCCTTGAGATGGACATCCATCCCGACATGACGGTAAAGATGGACGGCAATATCATCACAGTGGAGCGTCCCTCTGATGACAAGGATCACAGAGCTCTCCACGGCTTAACAAGAGCACTCATCAACAACATGGTCGTCGGCGTTTCCGAGGGATTCACCAAGGAGCTCCAGATCAACGGTGTTGGTTACAAGGCTCAGAAGCAGGGAAACAAGGTAACCTTTAACCTCGGTTATTCCCATCCCATCGAGATGGAAGAACCCGCAGGCATCACTATCGAAGTTCCCTCACAGAACCAGATCCTCGTAAAGGGAGCTGACAAGCAGTTGGTCGGTGAGACAGCAGCAAAGATCCGTTCGTTCAGAGTTCCTGACGTTTATAAGGGCAAGGGTATCAAGTATATCGATGAGCACCTTATCGTTAAGGAAGGTAAGACCGGCGCTAAGAAGTAAGGTTAAAGGAGGTTAGAAGCTACATGATTACAAAAGCAGATAAGAATAAGATCCGTAAGAGAAAGCATGTGCGTGTTCGCAAGAAGATCTCCGGTACCGCTGAGTGCCCCCGTCTTTGTGTATTCAGATCGAATGCTCACATCTATGCTCAGATCATCGATGACGTTGCAGGAACAACACTTGTTGCAGCATCCACACTGGATAAGGACGTTAAGTCCGCAGTATCCGTCGGAAGCAACATCGAGGCTGCAAGCCAGGTAGGCAAGCTCGTCGCAGAGCGCGCACAGGCTAAAGGGATCACTGAGGTCGTTTTCGACCGCGGCGGATACCTTTATCACGGAAGAGTTGCGGCTCTTGCACAGGCGGCACGTGATGCCGGACTGTCATTCTAATCGGGAGGAGTTTATACATGGCTTACGACAGAAATAACAATACAAGAGAAAGAGACAGCGAGTTCGAAGAGCGCGTAATCCACATCGCACGTGTTTCCAAGACAGTTAAGGGCGGTAAGAACATGCGTTTTGCTGCACTCGTCGTTGTCGGTGACAAGAACGGTCGTGTCGGAATGGGCATCGGCAAGTCTGCCGAAGTTCCCGAGGCTATCCGCAAGGGTGTTGAGGAAGCTAAGAAGAACATCGTTTCCATCAACAGAAAGTCCGGTACTATCCCTCACGCAACACTCGGTGAGTTCGGTGCTGCAAAGATCGTTATGAAGCCGGCTGCAGGCGGTACCGGTATCATCGCCGGCGGTCCTGTCCGTTCAGTATGCGAACTTGCAGGTATCACCGATATCCGTACCAAGTCCATCGGTTCAAACAACCCCATCAACATGGTTAACGCTACTCTGGCAGGTCTTACGGGACTTAAGTCCATCGAAGAGATCGCTGAGCTCCGCGGAAAGACCATCGATGAGATCAAGTAAGGAGGTGCCCCGTAATGGCTAATTTGAAGATTACCCTGGTGAAGAGCACCAACAAAGCTCGTGCAAAAGAGAAAGCAACCGTAAGGGCTTTGGGATTGAAGAAGATCGGTCAGAGCGTTGAGAAGGCCGATAATGAAGCAATGCGTGGTATGGCGACTACTGTTCGCAACTACGTAACAGTAGAAGAAGTATAACGGAGGTATCGATAAATGAAGCTCAATGAAATGACTTCAAGCGGCAATGCTGTTGCTTACCGTAAGGGTCGCGGTGCCGGTTCCGGAAACGGAAAGACAGCCGGCCGCGGACACAAGGGTCAGAATGCAAGATCCGGCGGCGGAGTACGTCCCGGTTTTGAAGGCGGTCAGATGCCCCTTTACAGACGTTTGCCTAAGAGAGGTTTTAACAACAAGAGATTTGCTCCTGCTTACATTGAAGTAAATATCGAGGACCTCGAGAGATTCGAAGGAACAGATGTTACGGCTGAGGCACTCGCTGAAGCGGGCATCATCTCCCTTCCTAAGGTAAATGACGGTATCAAGATCTTGGGTAACGGCGAACTTACAAAGGCTCTTAACGTTAAGGCCAAGAAGTTCTCCTCTTCCGCAAAAGAGAAGATCGAGAAAGCCGGAGGAACGGCAACGGAGGTATAAGAAGGCATGAGTAGTATGTTTGACACGGCTATAAACGCTTTTCGCGTAGAATCACTGCGTAAACGACTGCTTTATACCTTTATGATCCTCGGACTCTTTATGCTGGGCGGTCTGGTCCCCGTTCCCGGTCTTGACGGTGACAAGTTCACGTCGCTGATCAGGCAGTGGGGACAGTTAGGCTCCATCATGGATATGGTATCCGGTGGCGGACTCTATCATGCGACCATCTTTGCCATGGGTGTATCACCTTACATCAACGCATCGATCATCATCCAGCTCCTGCAGGTCGTAATACCTCCCCTGGAAGAACTTTCCAAGGAAGGTGAGACAGGCAGAAAGAAGATCTCGAAGATCACAAGATATTCTGCTATCGGTCTTGCTCTCGTGCAGTCAACATTGTTCTGCTATTCGACAAGATCCGCCATGAATTCGAGTCTGCCCACCTGGCTTAATGCCGCACTGGTCGTTCTCTCGTTCACGGCAGGCGCAGCTATCGTTGTATTCCTCGGTGAGAAGATCAACGACAAGGGTATCGGTAACGGTGTATCCCTCATAATCTTTGCAGGTATCGTTACCAGACTTCCCAACATGGCAAAGACACTTTACCTTAAGGCGCTCGATATCAGCGGCAACCTGGATCCCGCTGTCGTAGGTGTCATCGTAGGTATCATCGTATTCGTAGGCGTTGCACTTATCGCTCTGGCGATCATCATCTTCGTTCTCTATGTACAGAATGCTGAAAGAAGGATTCCTGTTCAGTATTCCAAGAAGGTTGTCGGAAGACAGTCCAGAGGCGGAAACAGGGATTACATCCCGATCAAGGTCAACCAGTCCGGTGTTATGCCTGTAATCTTCGCAATGTCCATATTGGCTCTGCCTTCGATCATTGCGACATTGTTCTTCCAGAACAGCTCACATCCTGCCATCGTCTGGATGAGGGACTTCTCCGGAAGCGTATGGTACTACATCACTTACTTTGTCCTTATCTTTGCCTTCACGTTCTTCTATACGATGATCCAGTTCCATCCTATCGAGATCGCGAACAACATCAACAAGAACGGCGGTACCATCGCAGGTATCAGACAGGGTAAGCCCACGAGCGATTTCATCGCCCAGACTGCCTGGAGGCTCAACTGGATCGAAGCAGTGTTCCTCGTACTCGTTTGTATCGTTCCTACAGTCATCGGTATCCTTACCGGATTTGAGAACGTATGGTTCGCAGGTACATCAGTATTGATCCTTACGAGCGTTGCCAACGATCTTATCGTTCAGATCGAAGGTGAACTTGAAGTCAGGAGCCCGAGCGGATTCCTTGACGGTATGGTCACCATCAGATCAGGCAAGAAATAATATTACTAACACAACACACGGGGGCTGCCGGGGTCTGGAACCTCAGCAGCCCTCATCTCTTTTGAAAATCTACAAAATCTCTTTATTTGCGATATAATACAAGGGCTTTTTTATTTTATTACAGCGGAGGACTGCAAATGGATAACATAACCGGAGCATTGAAGATCAAGGAGCTTAAGAAGAAGCTTTTATTGTCGTTGCTGGTTATTTCCTGTATCTGTCTTGCAACTCTCATCCCTGTCCCCGCCGTCAGTAACGCCAAGCTGATCGAGATAGTCAGATCCTGGGGCGATACCGGCATACTCCTCAACGTCACTTCGGTAGGAGGCTTGTTCAACGGTTCGGTCGTCATGCTGGGACTCTATCCTTTCCTTGCAGCATCCATGCTGATGCAGATACTGACGCTTACGATCCCCAAGCTCCGCAACCTCGCACAGAAAGGTGAGGAGGGGACCAAGGTAATCTCCAAGTATACCCGCATAGCCACGATCGCCATGTGCGTCATCATGGGAGCTCTTACCGCTTACGGTATAAGGGATGCTTTCATAACCACGATCAATTTCTGGCTGGCAGCCGTTATCGCCGGACTCGTTATCTCCGCAGGCGCAGCCGCATTCGCATATGCATGCGAGATACTCAACACAAAGGGAACAGGCAACGGCATATCGCTGATCCTCTTCGCGGGATGCGCAAGATATGTTCCGGGCGTTTTCCTTAAGCTTTTCGATAAGTCAGCCGGTCAGTTTGGCCTTGCCGGAGCCATCATCTTCACGATCCTCGGAGTGATCCTTTCCGTTGCGCTCATCATCGCGATGGTCTTCATCACACTCGGCGAGAGGAAGATCAAGATCCTCTTCCGCAAGATCACATCCGGCATGAAGCAGTTCGGCGTTCCGAATCAGGTCATCCCCGTCCACATCACACAGGCAGGCATCATGCCGGTCGTATATACGATGACCTTTATCACTTTCCCCGCCGTCATCGTTGCCATGCTGAATCCCATGTCAGACAGCGCCACCGTACACTGGTTTATCGATGTATCACGTAATCTGACATACTGCTTCTGCTTTATCATCTTTACGGTATTCTTCGTTTATATATTCTCCATCATGCAGTTCAATCCCGCTGATGTTGCAAACGAGATCAGGAATTACGGCGGATATATCCCCGGCGTCAAAGCAGGCAAGCTTACGACAGAATACCTGTTCAAACTCTATACGAACATGATCATCCTCGGTGCGGTCTATCTTACACTGATCTGCTGCGTTCCCATGGCTCTTTCGCTCATACCCGGAATACAGAAGATATGGTTCGCAGGCATTTCGCTGATCATCCTTGCAGGCAGCATCTCCGAAGTCCTTACGATCATGGCGAACGACGTAAAGACTCACGAAGAGAATGAGAAGCAGAGGAACAAGAGGATCAAATCCGCAGGAAGAAACTTCAGATAACAGGAGGTTTTGCGTATGAGACTTATTATCCTGGGAGCTCCCGGATCGGGAAAAGGAACGGCTTGTGCAGTACTTAAAGAGACATATGGTCTCGCTCATATCTCAACCGGAGATATCTTCCGCGAAAACATAAAGAATGGAACGCCTCTCGGAAATGAGGCGAAGTCATATATAGATCAGGGAGCACTTGTCCCTGATTCCGTCACGATCAGGATGGTCGAGGACCGTCTGGCAAAGGACGACTGCGCCAACGGCTTCATCCTTGACGGTTTCCCCCGTACCACCGCCCAGGCTGAGGCTCTGGACGATATCCTTGCTTCCAAGGACGCCGGGATCGATGCAGTCATCTGTGTCGTAACGGACGACGCTTTGATCATGGACCGCGTCACGACGAGAAGAGTATGCTCTTCCTGCGGCGCAAGCTACAATGTCAAGTACATGCCTTCCAAGGTCGAGGGCGTATGTGACGCATGCGGCGGTGAAGTCATCCAGAGATCCGACGATACGGCTGAGACTGTCAAGAAGAGACTCGACACATACTATGAGAATACAAAGCCCCTTATCGACTTCTATGCGAAAAGAGGTCTTATTGTGGAAGGCGACAACAATGTCGATTCCGCTTCATGCATAGCCCAGATCAAGGCAGGGCTTGAAGCCAAGGGCCTTTGCTGACAAGATTTACCGGTGAAGTTATGGTAGAGATCTTAAACGATTCCGAACTTGATAAGATGAGAGCGGCAGGACGCCTTGTCGCCAAGATCCTGAAGGCTCTTGAGCAGGCTGCAAAGCCCGGCGTCACCACTCAGGAACTTGATGATATCGCTCAGGACATAATAAGACAGGCAGGCGGATCGGCTCCCTGTGTCGGTTACGGCAGACCTCCGTTCCCGGCTGCCATCTGCACATCTGTCAATGAGGTCGTCGTTCACGGGATCCCCTCTTCCAGAAAGCTCGAAGAAGGCGATATAGTAACCTGTGACGTGGTCGCGGAACTCGACGGTTTTATGGGCGATGCTGCAAGGACTTTCCTTATCGGAGAGGTCTCCGTGGAAAAAAGGCTCCTGGTCGAGCGTACGAAGGAATGCTTCTTCAAAGGTCTCGAGCAGGCTCACGAGGGCAACCGCATCGGTGATATAAGCTATGCGGTCCAGACCTGTGCCGAATCCTACGGATACGGTGTCGTAAGAGAGCTGGAAGGCCACGGGATAGGACGCGAGATGCATCAGGATCCCGATGTTCCCAATTTCGGCAAGCCCGGCAGGGGACACAGGATATTTAAGGGAATGGCTTTCTGTATCGAACCCATGATCACGATGGGAAGAAGAGAAGTATATCTTGAGCAGGACGGATGGACGGTGCCCACATGCGACGGATCACCCGCTGCCCATTATGAAAATACAGTAATAATAACGGATCAAGGACCCGAGATGACAACTTACTATGAGGAGGAAAAGTAATGTCTAAAGAGGATGTAATCGAGGTTGTTGGAACTGTGGATGAAGCACTTCCCAATGCTATGTTCAAAGTCAAGCTGGACAGCGGACATACGGTATTGGCACACCTTTCCGGTAAGCTTCGCCAGAACTACATCAAGATCCTGCCCGGTGATAAGGTAACAATGGAATTATCACCCTACGATCTTGCCAGGGGAAGGATCACCTGGAGAGGCGAAAAGAAGTAATGATATCGGATGTGACTGTTATTGACTAATCACGATTCATCCTATATAATCAATCACGCTGCGCATGTAATGAAAGCAGCTGATAATACCTTACGAGAGGGGGTGTAAAGAAGATGTCTGAGATCAGAGTTAAGGATAATGAGAGCCTTGACAGTGCTCTGCGCAGATTCAAGCGCTCCTGTGCAAGGTCCGGCGTTCTCGCGGAAGTCCGCAAGAGAGAGCATTACGAGAAGCCTTCCGTCCGTCGCAAGAAGAAGTCTGAAGCGGCAAGGAAGCGTAAGCACTGATAATCAAGAGGCAAACTTTAAAAGGAGACTTTTCTTACGGAAGGTCTCCTTTTTGTATGTCTTCGTATTCAAATCAGGCTGATTCTCTGATAAAATATCCCCAAAATAAGAGTGCAGGAATGAAGTTATGTTATTGACGGGTAAAGGCCGGCATATGTTGTCGACCGAAGTTGTCGGCGATTCTGCCAAACTTTTAGACATCCTTTTCGAGAACAGAGGGATCAAAGACGATACTGAAAGGGAAGCCTTCACTTCCGAAGACGGGGCCTGGTATGACCCCTTCCTTTTCAACGACATGAGAAAGGCAGTAGATCTCATCTGCCACGCTATCGATACTCATAAGAAGATCCTGATCTACGGAGACTACGACTGTGACGGAGTTACCGCCACGGCTATACTCGTGCGCTACTTTAAGAGCCTGGGATGTGATGTATCCTATATAGTCCCCCAGAGGGAAGAACACGGATACGGCCTTACCGACAACATCATCGGCAAGGTCCTTGAGACATCCCCGGAACTCCTTATCACCGTTGACTGCGGCGTCACCAACTGTGAGACCGTGGCAACCCTTAAGGAGAAGGGCATCACCGTCATCATCACCGACCACCACAACGTAAAAGACGAGCTTCCCTGTGCAGATGCGATCATCTGCGCCAAGAGGGAAGATAACACCTACCCCTACAGGGAACTCTGCGGAGCGGGCGTCGCGCTCAAGCTTGTCGAGGCGATGGGCCGTGACGGCAGCCATAAAGTGACACCTTCGGTCTGGAGGCAGGCCATAGAGGCGGCAGGCATCGCGACGATAGCAGACCTCGTATCTCTTACGGACGAGAACAGAACGATCGTCAAGAAGGCCTTCATGAGCCTTAAGAATCCCGTTAATCCCGGCATCAGGGTAATGCTCGACATGCTGCTTACCGAGGGCAAGGAACTGGATGAGACATTTATATCCTTCAACTTCGTTCCCAGGATCAATGCAGCGGGCAGGCTCTACGATTCCTCCCAGGCCTTAAAGCTCTTCCTTGAGGACGATCCCGCGGGAGCCGAGGAAGCAGCGAAGGAACTGACCCGCCAGAACGATGAGAGGAAACAGATAGAGTCTGTCGTTTTCGAGGAAGCGGTCAAGCAGGTGGAGTCACCGTCAAGACCCGGCAAGTGGAGCCTTATCAGCATGAAGGGTCCCATCGTGGTCTACGGCAAGGGCTGGCATCAGGGAGTGCTCGGCATCGTTGCAGGAAAGCTTTCCCAGTACTACAGGAGATCTGCGATCGTATTCACTGACGATTCGATCGAGAAGGACTGCATCAAGGGTTCGGGCAGGGCTTTCGGCGATTACGACCTCTTCGGGAGCCTGACAAAGATATCGGATACCGTCGTGAACTTCGGAGGCCATAAGAAGGCAGCCGGTGTCGTCGTGAAGAAGGACCGCATATCTGAATTCATGAATGCGTTGGAGGAAGCGTCTTCGGAGGAAAGCTCTGACGAGGACATCACGGAAGTCGAATGCGAACTCGCCGTGGATATGCTCAACCGCGACACATATAAGACGATCGGCATCTTCAAGCCCTTCGGCATCGGCAACCGCAGACCCCAGTTCCTGACAAGGGACCTTGTTATCGGAGGAATATTCCCCATGTCGGGCGGCGCCCACATGAGGCTCGACCTCGTTTCAAAGGAGACAGGGCAGACCCTGTCAGCCGTCGGATTCGGCATGGGCGAGTATCTCAATGTCCTGCTTCCGGGGGACCTGGTCGACATAGTCTACAGCATCAACGAGTACATGTTCCGCGGTGAGGTAACCTTAAGCCTCCACCTGGACGACATAGTGCCGCACTTTCCGGATGAGTTCCTCTGGAAGAAGGCGGACATAGCCGAAAACCTCTATCAGAGCGGTATGGGGATCGAACAGATCTCCAAGCTCGCGGGCAGCGGAGCCAAGGAGAAGATGATACCGAATGCGGACACTTTACGCGCGTGCTATACTGTTGTGAAGGAAAGTTCGGGAGGAGGCACGTCTTTTGCCGACAGCATCCTGCTCGCAAGGATGGTCAGGGTAAAGACCGGTCTCGAGATCACACCCTTCCAGCTCATGAGGTGTCTTGAGATATTTGACGAAGCCGGACTTATCCGCTATAAAGTTACGGGCGGAAAGAAGATAAGCTATACGCTCTGCCCGCCTTCAGACGGCGAAAAGCCGAAACTGACACAGACTAACAGCTATTTGAGGCTTATTAATGGATAGAATGGATGACAACAACAAGATAGTGGAACGTTCGGATGATTCCCTGGCATTGTCAGAGAACGATCCCGATTTTAACGAGTACGATTATCTGTCGGATAAGAGCATCGTTCCCGAGATACCGGACGAGGTCATGGAGCCCTTCACAAAGCTCGTTGACAAGTATGTCATGTGCTATGAGAAGGCAGGTCCCGTGAACGACCATACCTCCGAAGAGGTAAGGGCTTATCTTAACGATGTCTTCATGTTCGCCTACAAGGCCCACCGTCATCAGAAGAGGATGACAGGGGAGCCTTACATCATCCACCCGATCGCAGTCGCCGATATCCTGGCCGAGCTGGAAGTCGATCCCGACACTATTGCCGGAGCCCTTCTGCACGACACGATCGAGGATACCGTCGCTGACTGGGAGCTTCTTGCCCAGCTGTTCAGCCCCACGGTCGCAAACCTCGTTGACGGCGTTACCAAGATCAATACCAAGCTGGGACTCGTAGTATACGATTCCAAGGAAGAGCTTCAGGCGACCAACGTAAGAAAGATGGTCCTCGCCATGACCGATGACGTCAGGATCATATTCATAAAACTTGCCGACCGTCTCCACAACATGAGGACCTTAAAGTTCCAGACGCCCGAAAAGCAGGTGGAGAAAGCAAGAGAGACACTGGATATATATGTTCCCTTCGCAGGCAGGTTCGGTATCTACAAGGTCAAGTGGGAACTCGAGGACCTCTGCTTAAGGTTCCTTGATCCCGACGGCTACAATGAGCTCGTCGGACTCGTCAACTCCAAGAGGAGCGAGCGTGAGACCTTCATGGAGGATGTCGTAACCGAGATATCCGCAAGGCTTTCCGAATACGGATTCAAGCATTTCGAGATCGAGGGACGCCCCAAGCACTTCTACAGCATCTATAAGAAGATGAAGGTGAAGGGCAGGACCATAGATCAGATCTACGATCTTTATGCATGCCGCATCATCGTTGACGAGCTCGCCGACTGCTATACGGTACTCGGCATCATCCACGAGATGTACCAGCACATCCCCGGCAGGTTCAAGGATTATATCGCCATGCCGAAGGAGAATAAGTACCAGTCCATCCATACGACCGTAATGAACAAGAACGGTACACCTTTCGAAGTGCAGATCAGGACCTATTCCATGCACCAGATCGCCGAGTACGGTATCGCCGCCCACTGGCACTACAAGGAGAGCGGCAACTCCGCGGAGTTCAAGGCCGACAAGTACGATGCCAAGATGAGCGAGATGAGACAGCTCATCGATTCACAGGGTGAATTCTCCGACACGTCAGTCCTCGATGTCATCAAGGACATAAGCGGCGAAGAGATCTTCGTATATACGCCCAAGGGCAAGGTCGTCAGGCTTCCCGCCGGATCCTGTCCGATCGACTTCGCATATGCGATCCACAGCGGCATCGGCAACCACATGCACGGCGCCAAGGTAAACGGCAGGATGGTCGCATTGAACTACGAGCTCAAGAGCGGCGAGATGGTCGAGATACTGGATTCGCCCAGGATCAAGGGTCCTTCCAAGGACTGGGTCAACATAGTAAGGACGTCTTCGGCCAGATCCAAGATCAATGCCTGGTTCAAGAAAGAGCAGAGAGCCGAGAATATCGTAAGCGGCAAGGATAAGCTCAACCACGAGATCGAGCGCAACGGCTTCGTTCCCGAGAAGCTCCTTACCCAGAAATCGATCGATACGCTCCTTTCAAGGAACAGTTTCTCGACCTTAGATGACCTCTATGCTGCCGTAGGATACGGAAGCATCAAGGTTACCAAGGTCTTCGGAAGACTCCGTGACGATTACATAAGGAGCCTGCCTGAAGAAGAGAGGGCCGCATTGGGATACAGGATCACGTCCGACGGACATGTCGCCTACAGTCCCTCCGAGATCCCGCTCGAACTGGGCAAGTTCGACCAGACCCGCAAGGGAAAGAAGAATTCCAAGTCTTCCGAAGGAGCCTTCCTCCAGCTTGACGATGACGTCATCGATGCGATCAATTCGGATCCCCATAAGCTGGCGCCAAAAAAATCCTCCAAGCCTTCCAAGGTCCGCGTCAATGACAAGGTCGAAGTAGAAGGGCTCGAAAATGTCGCAGTACATCTTTCCAAGTGCTGCCATCCGGTATACGGCGACGCCATCATAGGATATGTTACCCAGGGAGCCGGAGTCGGCGTCCATAAGGTAGCCTGCAACAACATAATCAATATCCTGAGCAGGCGCGAAGATTCCGACAAGGACCGCGAGCGTTTCGCAAGGCTCGTCAAGGTAAAGTGGCTCGAACATGCAAGAGATTCCGTCTACAGCGTCTGCCTCAAGATCAGGGCTACAGACAAGAAGAATATCTTTTTCGATATAGTGGACAACATCAAGGAAGAGAAGGCGGAAGTCGTCAAGGCCGACAGGTCGCCTTCAGATGAGGACTACACACAGCGCTGGGCTGTGACCCTTACCATCACGGGCAAGGATCAGCTCGACAGGATCATAGGCCGTATCAGAGGCATTCCTGATGTGCTGGAAGTGGAGAGGATGTAAACGTCACTGATCCCCGTAATAGGTCATGTCTTCGAATGCGCCGTCCTGCGCGTGGCTGACGGTGAATATCAGCATGGGGCTTCTTCCGGTCTTTGAACTGATGAAGCTCTTAAGATGCTCCCTGAACGCCCTCTTTTCGACTGCCGCGTCGATGTAAGGGGAATCGGCAAGGAGCCTTATGCACTTTTGGGAAATGGCGTTGTTGAGCGCGATCTTATCCTCGTCGTAATTGAATCCGATCGAATTGACTGCAGGAGGGCAGATGAGGTTGCCCGTGTTATCGTCGACAGTGAATGCCACTGCGACGACGCCGTCCTGGGCAAGATGCATCCTGTCGGACAGGATCCTGTCGTTGACGTGGCCCGTGGCCATACCGTCGATGAGGACCGCGTCGGCAGTCACGCTGTCAGTGACCTTGCCGCCCTTGGAAGACAGGGACAGCACGTCACCATTATTAAGTACGAAGATATTTTCCTGAGGCATTCCAAGACTCTGGGCGAGCTCCTTATGGAGATGGAGCATCCTGTATTCGCCGTGGATCGGTATGAAGAACTTGGGTTTTAAGAGGGTATGAAGGAGCATCAGCTCGTTCCTGTAGGCGTGGCCTGATACATGGACATCCGCGAGGGATGCGTAGATGACTTTCGCGCCCTTCTTATAGAGCTCGTTGATAACGCGGTATATGGGTTTCTCGTTGCCGGGGATCGGGTCGGCGGAGATGATTACCGTATCGCCTTCAGAGATATCTATTGCCTTGTGGGAATCGAAAGCCATCCTCGACAGGGCGCTCATGGGCTCGGCCTGGGAGCCCGTCGTCATGATAACCAGCTCGTTATCGCGGTAGTTATCGATGCTTCCGATGTCTATCAGGGTGTTGGGGCGCATGTCGATATAGCCCATATCGTTTGCGATGCGGAAGACCTGCTCCATGCTCCTGCCCGAAAGGCAGACTTTCCTGTTGTATTTCTCAGCAGCCGTGAAGATCTGCTGCATCCTGTGCACGTGGCTCGAAAAGGTCGCGACTATGATCCTGCCAGTTGCTTCGCGGAAGAGGTTCTCGAAGGACTTGCCCACGTTCTTTTCGGATCTCGAAAAGCCGTCGATCTCAACGTTGGTGGACTCGCACATGAAGAGCAGGACACCGTTCTTGCCCAATTCACCGAATCTCTGCAGGTCGATCGTCTTGCCGTTGATGGGCGTGAAATCTATCTTGAAGTCGCCCGAATGGACTATCGTTCCGACGGGTGTGTCTATCGCTACCGCATAGGAATCGGCGATGCTGTGGTTGACCCTGATGAATTCGCAGGTGAATGCTCCGAGCTTTACGCGGTCGCCGTTCTTTAAGACGGTCATCTCGATCCCTGACTGCTTGACACCCTTATCCTGGAGCTTATGCTTGATGAGCTCTATCGTAAGGTGGCCGCCGTAAACGGGGCAGTTAAATTCCGAAAGGAAGAAGGGGAGGGCGCCGATATGGTCCTCATGACCGTGGGTTATTAGTATGCCGCGCAGCTTTGAAAGGTTCTCCCTGACATAGGAATAGTCCTGGATGACGCAGTCGATGCCGGGCATGTTCTCTTCGGGGAATGCCATGCCGCAGTCGATGATGATCATGTCATCCTTGTATTCGAAAGCGGTCATGTTCTTGCCGATCTCGCAAAGACCTCCCAGGGGGATTATCTTGACGGTCTCCTTGGGATCGTTCTTTGCTTTATTTTTTTTGTTTGACGGATCTTTTGATCTTGTCTTCTTGGATGTGTTCTTTTCCGGTGCGGACTTCTTCAGCGGTTTTTTCTTTAAGTCCTTTTCCTGTTTTCCCTTGCGGGGATCGTTCTGATTCTTTTTGCTCATTTAACTATGTATACCTCTACGTATGTGGTGTCATCCCATCTCGATTCGTCATCGACATATATGTCGATCATCTTGCCTCTGACTCCGCCGCCCTTGTCTTCGACCGTGTAATAGCCGTCTCCGCCGAGAGGATCGTTCTTGACATAGATGACGGTTCCCGCGGGCAGGACGGACCAGTCGGCCGCGATGGTCTTGCCTTCCTTGCACTTGGTGCCGGTAGCCGTTGTCGTGCTGTAGGATCCGTTCGGCAGGGGCTGGGGTCCGTAGAAGGTGACCTTGAACCTGCCCATGCTCACCATGTCCTTGCCGTCGATCGTGGTCTTGGATCCGGACGTGGCTTTGGTCGTGCTCTTGGTTGTGCTCTTGGTCGAGTCCTTTGTCCCCTTTGTCGTCGTGGTTGTGGTAGTCGTAGTCTTGGGCTTTTCGCTCGTGGTAAGTGACTGCAGCACATAATTGCCGTTGATCGTCTTATACCATCCGTTTTCGGTCTTGGCTACGACGTCGATCGCATCGCCTTCGTTCAGCTGCTTTACCAGATCGTATTCCTTGCCGGGACCAGATCTGATGTTGACTACGGTCTTGGCATAGACCACAGTGTAATATTCCTTAAGCGTCGTATGGGATGTTGTTGATTTGCTTGATGTGGTAGTCGCCTTGCTCGTTGTGGTCTCGCCGGATGTGGAAGTAGTTGTCGTGGCATCGGACGAACTGCCGGAGGAAGTGGTCGTGGAAGTGCCGTCTTCAGTTGTTGTGGTTGTCGTTGTCTCTGAAGTGGATGAGTCAGGAGATTCAATGATCATCTCTTCAGTCACGGATCCGGATGTCGTGGTCTCATCGAGGATCTCCTCGACTCTCTCATCCTGCATGATGGTGTCGCTGCGGGCCTTATAGTTCATCATGGAGACTATGCCGGCTGAAGACATGACGCAAAGAAGTACGATACCCGTTACCACAGCGAACGAGATCATCTTGTCTTTCGTTATCTTATCCTGGTCTGTTATTCCTATAAATTTCATTTTTTGACCCTGTCTCTATCTATTATAATATGCCCTTTCCGAATTGTCTTTGAGGCGAAATTGCCGAAAAATACGTTCATGGAGTTATCTGATGATGCAACCGGTCATGTCAGTTGACTGATCCTTTCACCGGATCTACGGTTACTGTCCTGCCGTCATCGATCAGGGCAGATGCCCCGCTGCAGGACAGGATCGTGGGGATCTCGAGTGCCATTGCGACCGTGGCGGTATGGGATGACGGGTCGTCATCTTCCGTGATTATGACCTTGGCCTGCCTCATCAGATCCATCATCAGGTTGTTGGTATAGGGCGCTACGAGGATCATGTCCTCGGGCACTGCGACCTGACCCGGCTGGTAGGTCGAAGGATCCTTGATATTTACGACGGTGCCGGTGATAAGGCTGCCGCCGCTGTTGCTCGAAAGTCCCTTGCCTTGGGCAAGAGGTGTTCCGATGGACTGGACTTTGATGGTGTTTGTCGTTCCTGAGATCCCGATGGGGGTGCCGCCCGTCATGACGACGAGATCACCGTCCGAAAGAAGTCCGGATCTTGCGGCGCACGCTATCCCGGAATCGAACAGGTCGTCCGTATTGAGGGCTTCCGCCACGAGGAAGGGCATGACGCCCCAGCTCAAGTTGAGCTGTCTTTGCACTCTCGGGGATACTGTAGTCGATATGATGGGGCAGGCCGGACGGAACCTGGAAAGGAGCCTTGCGGTCTTGCCGCCGTGCGACAGTGAAACGATCGCCTTGGCCTTGATGTCCATTGCGGTGGTGCAGGATGCGTGGCTTATGGCATTGCCTATGGTCGTGACCATGGGGATCTTGGTCTTCTCGTATCTTCCCCAGTAATTTATCGATTCTTCAGTCTTGACCGCGATGTCGGCCATCATGCTGAGAGCTTCGATCGGATATTTGCCTGCTGCGGTCTCGCCGGATAACATTACGGCTGACGTTCCGTCGTAGATGGCGTTTGCTACGTCGGAGACCTCGGCTCTCGTAGGCCTGGGATTACGGATCATGGAATCCAGCATCTGTGTTGCAGTGATCGAGATCTTGCCGGACTGGTGGCACTTCTGTATCGATTCCTTCTGGATGGCGGGTACTTCCGCTGCGGGGATCTCGACACCGAGGTCGCCTCTTGCGACCATGAGACCGTCAGAAACCTTGAGGATCTCGTCGAAATTATCTATACCTTCCTTGTTTTCGATCTTGGAGATGATATTCATGCCGTGGTCGCCCGCGTGGTCTAAGACCTGTCTTATCTCCTGAACGTCCCTTGCGCGGCGGACGAAGGATGCGGCTATGAAATCGAACTCGTTTTCCACTGCGAAGAGCAGGTCGGACTTGTCCTTGTCTGTCAGGGCAGGGAGGCGGATCTTAGTGTTGGGAAGGTTGATGCTCTTGCGGTTGGATATCTCGCCGCCGTTTACGACTTCGCAGATAACGTCGCCGTTGCAGATGTTCTTAACGGAAAGCTCTATGAGACCGTCGTCCAGCAGGATCCTGGATCCCGCTGAAAGGTCTTCGGCGAGCTGCTTATATGTGCAGGAAAACTTTTCGGCCGTGCCTTCGATGTCATCCTTAACGATGGTTACTTCAGATCCCTCGGTAAGGTATGTCTTGCCGTCCTTAAAAGTACCCGTTCTGATCTCGGGTCCCTTGGTGTCCAGCAGAAGGGCAACGGGCAGACCCAGTTCCTCACGGATCCTCTTGACTCTTTCGATCCTGACGGACTGCTCTTCGTGCGTTCCGTGGGACATGTTGATCCTCGCAACGTTCATGCCGTTGAGCATCAGTTTGCGGATCATGTCGTCACTGTCTACGGCAGGACCTAAAGTGCAGATTATCTTCGTTTTTCGAAAAGTCATACAAATATACCTTCCTCATTTTGTACATTTTATTATATCACGGTCTAAATAAAGCCTTATTTTTATTATTTGTTAAGTGATTGTCACATCTATGACAAGCAAGTCATATTGTGCGAGTCTATAATCTATCTACGTTCTTTAATATTTCCAGAGCATCTGAGAAAACTTTTTCCGGAAAGGAGGGTATCGTGTAACATGGGACTCGGCAGTATCTTCGACCGCCCGCGCAAGCGTAAATACGGCAGGTCAGACAAAGAATACGAGAACAGACATACCGGGATCTACATCATCTGCGCGCTCATTATCCTCTTTTGCGGGATAATGGATGTTATCTTCCTCATAGGTATCCTCTCGTAATTGAAAAAAAGACGGCTTTCCATTATACTTTCTCTTATATTTGTTTAATAGAGAGGGAAAGCCAATGAGAGTTTCCGGTTTGTTTTTGTCAACACAGCGTGAAGTACCGGCAGATGCCGAGATACCTTCGCATCAGTTAATGTTAAGAGCGGGGCTTATCCGCAAAGAGGCCTCGGGTATCTATTCGTTCATGCCTCTGGGCTTCCGCGTCTACCGCAAGGTCGAGAATATCATCAGGGAAGAGATGGATAATGCAGGTGCGCAGGAACTGATCATGCCCGCACTCCTTCCCGCCGAAGCATACAAGGCATCCGGAAGATGGGACAGGTTCGGACCCGAGATGTTCAGGCTCCACGACAGGGGAGGAAGAGATTTCTGCTTAGGCCCCACGCACGAGGAATCTTTCACCGAGGCTGTAAGGGACAATATCCGTTCTTATAAGCAGCTCCCCGTTACTCTCTATCAGATCCAGCATAAGTACCGTGACGAGAAGAGGCCGAGGTTCGGCGTCATGAGATCACGTGAGTTCGTCATGAAGGACGCTTATTCCTTCGACTGTGATGAGGAAGGTCTCGATAAGTCCTACAATATTATGTATGACGCATACAGGAAGATCTTCGACAGGATGGGTCTTGATTACACGATAGTCGATGCTGACTCCGGTGCCATGGGCGGTTCCGGTTCCCAGGAATTCATGGTCAAGAGCGATGTCGGAGAAGACGGCATCTGCTACTGCAACAAGTGCGGTTACGCAGCCAACGAAGAGAAGGCGGCAACCTGCGCTCCCGCTCCTTCCGAAGAGGAGATGAAGGATATCGAAAAGATCCTGACCCCCGATGCCAAGACGATCGAAGAACTCGTAGCTTTCCTGGGCACAACACCCGACAACTTCGTTAAGACGATCCTTTACAATGCAGACGGCAGGATCGTTGCAGTCATGGTAAGAGGAGACCGTGAGATCAATGAGACAAAACTCGTAAACCTCCTCGGTGCAAACGAGCTCGAGCTCGCAGCATTTGATGATGTTGAGCAGATCACGGGTGCAAAGGTCGGATTCGCAGGTCCCGTTGACCTCAAGAAGAAGATCGAAGTTATCGCCGACATAGAGGTTGCCTCCATGAGAAACTTCATCGTCGGCGCAAACGAGACTGACTATCATTTCAAGAACGTAAATATCGGCCGTGACTTCACGCCTGATACGGTCGCCGACATCAGGAGCGCCGTTGAAGGCGATCTCTGCCCCAAGTGCAAAGAGGGCACGATGTCCATGGCAAGAGGTATCGAAGTAGGACACATCTTCAAGCTCGGAACAAAGTATTCCAAGGCGTTGGGCTGCATCTACCTCGATAAGGAAGGCAAAGAGAACAACATGATCATGGGCTGCTACGGTATCGGCGTATCCCGTACCATGGCCGCAGTCATCGAGCAGCATCACGATGATGACGGCATCATCTGGCCAGAGGGCATCGCTCCTTACCAGGTCATCATCATCCCCACAAAGACTAACGATGAGACGATCATGAACCTCGCTGAGGATATCTATTCCAAGATGACGGATGCCGGGATCGAAGTCCTTATCGACGACCGCAACGAGCGTCCCGGAGTCAAGTTCAAGGATGCAGACCTCATCGGGATCCCCATGAGGATAACCGTCGGAAGAGCCGCAGGCGAAGGCAAGGTCGAAGTCAAGTTCAGGAATTCTTCCGAAGTGACCGAAGTGGAAGCCTCCGAGGCTCTCAAGATGGCAGGGATCTGATAATGCTGATCAGGGTCGCGGCAGGGATAGTTGCTTTGCTGATATCTCTGGCCTCAGTCGGACAGACTGCGGCAGTATCTGCCCCGGACCTGATCAATGATACCAAACTTGCTTCAAGGGCTCTTGAAACTGCTGAATTCACCGAGATCGATTATCCGGCTCTTGACGGCAGCAGGATCAGGATGGGCGTTGACGGAAAGGAGTTCTACGTGGATTCCGATAACGTTTCCTCTTTTACCGTCCAGCTCTTCAACCCCAAATACCGGATCGCCAAGAACGGCAAGACTTTCCGCGAAAGATCTTTTTCCGTCGATCTTTCTTCAGAGATGGACAGGAACACCATCTACGGCGTCATGGTCAGTTATCTGATGGATGACATCGTCTTTTCGCTGCACAGCAATTTCATCTTCCGTGACAAGAGCGGGAATCTGCATTTTTACAAGACTTCCTGCTATGAGTTTAATCTTGACAGGACCGGGGAATTAAGGACTGATCCCGCATCGCTCGATGATTATCTGAAGCCGCAGAACGACGTCGAATCAGACAACCCCTGTATAGTATCCTATTCAAATCAGATCTGCGAAAACTGCACTGATGACAGACAGAAGGTCTTCGCCATCTATTCCTATGTCACGAACAGGATGGCTTATGACAGTGTCCAGGTAACGGATAAACACGTCTACCAGGATGATGCCCTTCTCGTGATGAGGCGCAGCATAGCCGTATGTGAAGGATTTGCAAATGCCTTCACGGCTCTCTGCAGGGCTCAGGGGATCCCGGCGACCGTGGAATACGGGCTCGGCCTGTCTTCATACGACAGTATGACGGGGTCCGAAAAGGAGGACAACGAGATCGCGGATCACGCGTGGGCTGCGGTCTGTCTCGACGGCGAATGGCTCTTCGTGGATCCGACTTATGACATCGTTCATTACTACGAAGGATACGGGATCGAATCGACCGACAAGAAGAACAATCCTTACTATTCGTTTTTCCTCATGCCTTTGGAGGCCTTCTCTTTCGAACACAAGATACTTGACTCCGATACGGTTCACGGCTACGAAAGATCCGGTTCCTGCGGGAGCGATGCCGGATACAGCGTATCCCGTGACGGGACTCTTACTATCAGCGGATCGGGCGAGATAAAGCTGCCCTATGGAGTCAACGATTTTTCCAGGGTGGTATTCGCTCCGGATTCCAATATCACCACGATCGGCAAGGAGTGCTTCCTGGACTGCGATCTCCTGACACAGGTGATACTGCCTGACAGCGTGACCCGTATCGAGGCCGGAGCATTTTCGACCTGCGAAGACCTTGAATATGTCTATATCCCCGATGGAGTGACCTATATCGGAAGGAACGCTTTCTTCACATGCGACGAGCTGGCCTATGTAAGGGTACCCGATTCCGTGAAGGAGATCGGAAAGAATGCTTTCGACCGTTGCCCCAGGCTTATCCTGAGCGTCCCGGCAGGCTTTAAGAAAGTGACGAGAAACTACAGCGTCAAGCCTTACTACGTGGAAGCAAGGTAAGGGATCACCGGAGGTTCTATGTCTGAGACCAGTTATGAGATAAACGCATACGCAAAGATAAATCTCTTCCTGAAGATCTGCGGGAAACTGCCCAACGGCTACCATAAGCTCTATACGGTCATGCAGGAAGTGGATCTTAAAGATGACATTACCGTCACGATCGATGACGGCAGGGATGAGCTTATCAGCGTAAGGGATCCTGAAGGCAGGGATATTTCCGGGAACAACCTCTGTTACATTGCCGCCGACAAGTTCTACGGCTATATGGCGAGGAAACTCAAGACATCGGGGTTCCCCGCAGTGACCATCACGCTGGACAAGCACATTCCCGTCCAGTCCGGAATGGGCGGCGGATCTTCTGATGCGGCAGCAGTTCTGCTCGTTATGCAGCAGCACTTCGGCAGCCCTTTCAGCGACAGGGAGATGGAGGAACTTGCGGTGAGCATAGGCGCGGATGTGCCCTTCTTCCTTTACGGCGGCACCTGTCTTTGCGAGAACGTGGGCGAGGAGATAACGGTCCTCAAGTCTCTTGCCGGCGCGAACATAGTCCTGGTCAAACCCCGTGAGGGAGTATCGACCGCGGAATGCTTTGCCGAAGCTGACAGGTACCCTGCTGATGACGGACTGATAAGAGAATATAAGGATTTCACGGAAAGCCTTGCAGGTGACGCGGAGGAGAAAGCCGACATCAGCGAACTCATATCTTTCCTTAAGAGCAGGGAGGACTGCAGCAACGACCTGCAGAAACCTGCCGAGAAGATGGTCCCGGTCATATCCGCTCTTATCGCTGAGCTTGAGGACAATGGCGCGCAAGTTGCCAGGATGACAGGTTCCGGAAGCGCGGTCTTCGGTATCTTTGCTGACAAAGAAGAAGCGGAAAGGGCAGTTTCGGCCATCCGCAAAGACCATGAGAAAGATGATCTCCTGGTGATGGGGATCAAGACTATTTGACAAAAACATTCATTGAATCTATATTTAGGTTCTGAAATGGAGTAATAAGGAGAACTGAAGATGAGCGAGAATATCTGGAACTGTGAATGCGGACAGACCGCAAATTCCGGCAAATTCTGTATCAATTGCGGTAAGAGGAAGCCCGAACAGGCAGCCGTTTTTGCAACGGAAGTTAAGCCCGTCGAGGCAGAGGTCATAGGCAGGACCGAGCAGCCTTTGGTCCAGAACGTCCCCGCAGCTGCCCCCTATATCCCGGCGGCACAGCCGGCCCAGCCCGTTTACCAGACGGTGCCCGCTAACAGATCCTACTATAATACGGTTCCCGTAAACAGCGCTCCCCCGCAGACATCATCCGCTTCGCTGATACTCGGCATCTTTTCGCTCGTATGCCTTTTCATCCAGCCTTTGGGCGTGATACTTGCGATAATAGGTCTTATCAACAGCCGCAAGGGCGGTGTTGCCGGAAAGATCCTAAACGTACTGGGTCTCATATTAGGCGGCATCTTCCTGCTGCTCGACCTGTTCTTTGCATTCCTTATAATGGTCAGTAAATAATTTTGGAGATAAAGAGATGAGTAATGATATTTCCGATATGATCGGCTGGAAGTGTTCATGCGGCCAAACGGGAAACATGGGCAAGTTCTGTTTTTCCTGCGGCAAGGTTCAGCCTCTAGTAGGTGCACAGAGAGCCGTTCCCGAGCAGATCAAGGCTACTTTCGAAGACAAAGAGACAGTTAAGGTTTCCGAGACCCTGAAGGTTAGCGCCGAGGACGAAAAGGATTCCGAAAAGGCTCCGGTCTCTGCCGTCAGCGAGTACTACGATTACTCCAATGAGGGCGTGGAAGAAGACAAGACTGAAGATGAGCAGGAAGCAGAGAAGGTCGAGTATATCGAGCCCAAGCCCCAGACGGCAGGCTCCGGCAAGGGTCTCGGCATTGCGGGCATGGTAACGGGCATAGTCTCATGCGTCCTCTTCTTTATACCGGTCATCGGTGTCGCATCCGGAACCTGCGGAATGATCATGACCATCAAGGCCAAGGACAGGGGAAACTTCACGGGATTTACCAAGGCCGGAACGATTTGTTCGGCCATCGGATGTTCCGTCGGATTTCTCATGCTGATCAGGCTATTTATCTGAAAAACCCATAACTTGACATAATTTCCGACCGATACTATAATAGACAAGCCTATTTTGTTTATTATTATTATCAGCCGGTCTATATACGGCAAGGAGGAAATATATATGAAAATGACATATCAGCCCAAGAAGAGACAGAGGGCAAAGGTTCACGGCTTCCGCGCAAGGATGTCTACGTCCAACGGCCGCAAGGTCCTCGCAAGGAGAAGACTCAAGGGCAGAAAGCAGCTCGCTGCATAAGCTTTGAATTCCGTAACGCTTAAGTTCAATTATGAATTTTCGCGTGTTTACAAGCGTGGAACTTTTTTTGCGGGCAGGTACGTAACGGTACATGTCTTCAAAAGATATCCGGGACTGAAGCATAACATGACCCGTATAGACCCCTCGGTAGTAAGAGTGGGGTTCTGCGCAAACAAGAAACAACTCGGCGCCGTAGGGAGAAACAGGGCTCGAAGATTGATGAGAGAGTCCTACCGGAAGTTAGAACATTTGATACCCGAAGGCTGCGACATAGTTTTTACATTAAAGAACATAAGCGAAGTCCCTTCTTACAAGGATATCGAAAAGGATATGGTAAGAGGCCTCAAGTGCCTGGGACTGGACGCTGCTAAGACGGATTCCGGTGAAGACATATGATCAGCAGGGCAGAGATTGCCATAATCAGAAAATATCAGAAATACATCTCACCGTCTTTGGGAACTTGTTGTAAGTATTATCCTACCTGTTCCCAGTATATGATCGATGCTGTTGAAGAATATGGCGTCGTTATCGGAACCTGTAAAGGATTGGGAAGGATCGCCAGATGCAATCCTTTCTCGGCAGGGGGATATGATCCCGTAAAGAAAAAAATACAGGATAAGGGTTGATTATGGATTTTATACTCGGACCGTTATACAACCTTTTCGGTTGGCTCACAAAGGTATTCTTCGGTTTCTTCGGCAACTACGGTGTGGCTATCATCGTTCTTACCGTTGTCATTAGGGGACTTCTTATTCCCCTTAATGTCAGATCCCAGAAATCAATGATCAAGATGCAGGCGATGCAGGGCAAGACCATGGAACTGCAGCGCAAGTACGGCGATAACAAAGAGAAGTATAATGAAGAACTCATGAAGATGCAGAAGGAGAACGGCATCGGAGGTCTTTCCGGCTGTATCCTCCCCATCATCCAGATCTTCCTTATCTGGCCTATGTTCAGGATCGTCAGCGCTCCTCTGATCTATCTATCGGGTGTTGCAGCCGAAAACATCAATTCCATGATCGAGATCGGCCAGAACATGGGCATACTCGACAATGCTGTCAGCGAAAAGTTCCACATCGGTCTTATCAGCGCCCTCGATACACATTCCGAATTCTTTAACACCTGTATCGAGAAGGGCCATATCGCCATGGGCCAGATGATCGATCTTCACTTCATGGGGATGGATCTTACCAAGACACCCGCGTTCAATCCCGTGACGATCTTCTCTGATCCCAAGACATACATCCCCCTCTTCATGATCCCGATCATCGTCTTGATAATCAATATCGTCTCCATGCAGATGACAAAGTTCCTGAAGCCTGGATATAAGGAAGAGAAGGAAGCCCGTGAGAGAGCAAAGAAGAATGCTGCTATGGCAGGACAGGTCACACAGGACTCCGCGGAGACTACCATGAAGATCATGAACTGGATGATGCCCGCGATCATGCTCTTTACCACATTCACGATGCCTGCCGCAATGGGTCTTTACTGGGTCGTAGGTTCCCTCATGGGTATCCTTACACAGATCCTCGTTTACTACATGTTCACCAAGCCTTACCAGATCAAGAAGGCTGAAGTCGAACTCAAGAAGGAGAATGCTTTCAGGCACAAGAAGACAGAAGAATCTGATCCGGAGCCTGAGGAAGGCCGCAAGTCCGGCAAGAAGAACCGCAAGAAATTTAATGATACGGAGGCTTAATATATATGGAAAATTCTGTTATCAAGACAGCTAAGACAGTAGAAGAAGCAACACAGGCTGCACTGGAGGAACTCGGTGTTTCTTCCGATATGGCTGATGTTGAGGTTATAAGCGAAGGATCCGACGGATTCCTCGGTGTCGGCAAGAAGGATGCAGAGGTAAAGGTTACCCTTAAGGAAGCAGCTGAGGAAGCTGATGACGACGATACATACTACGGCGACGACGAGAGCTTCGAAGGCGATGCCGTCACGGAAGCCGAAGATGCAGCCGTTAACTTCGTTGCAGAAGTTCTTTCAGGTATCGGCATCCACGGCAATCTTGATTCCTACCGTGAGGACGATGCCATCTACATCTCCGTTACGGGCAGCGAGTGCGGCAGCGTTATCGGACGCCACGGCGAGACGCTCGACGCCATCTCCTACATGACGAACCTCATCGCCAACAAGCACAGCGAGCAGCGCGTTCACGTACATCTTGATGTCGGCGGTTACAGAAAGCACAGAGAGAGGATCGTTATCAGCCTCGCAGACAAGGCAGTTGCAAAGTGCTTGAGATCCGGCAGGGATGTAGTCATGGAACCCATGTCTCCCGCTGACAGAAGGATCGTTCACTTCCACCTTGCTGAAGTTCAGGGAATAACGACTCATTCGGAGGGTGTTGAACCCAAGAGATGCGTTGTCGTAAGCCTCGACAATAAATAATCAGGCTCAATATGTTCGCTGCCTGCTCCACACCTGCCGGGATATCCGGGATCGCGGTGATACGCGTATCGGGTAACGGCTGCATAGAACACCTTGATCCTTACGTCAAGACCGTAAGGGCTGCAGGCGGCAAGAAGACTCTTTCGGAACTTTCGGGATATGAATCCCTTTACGGACTGATAACAGATCCCGTTTCGAATGAAGTTATAGACGATGTGATGGTGACCGTTTTCAGGGCTCCTCACTCTTATACAGGTGAAGATATGGCGGAGATCTCCTGCCACGGCTCTTTGGCCGTAAAGCAGGAGCTGCTCCGTCTTTTGTTTTCCACGGGCATCGAGCCGGCTCTGCCGGGACAGTTCTCCCGTACGGCCTTTATCAACGGCAAGATGACGCTGGACGGCGCGGAAGCGGTCATGGATGTCATCAACGCGGATTCCGCGAAGGCTCTCGAAGCGGGACGCAGGATCATGAGCGGCGCCCTGGCTCAAAGGATCGGCATTGCCGAAGCAGACCTTTACGAAGCGATGGCCTTGATCGAGATGATCGTGGAATTCCCCGAGCATGACGATACCGAAGCAAACGAAGAAAGAGTGATCTCCCTTGCTGACAAGGCGGGAGAGGAACTTAAGAAACTCTCTGATTCCTATGGGATGGGAAGACTCCTGTCCGAAAGAGTCAGGATCGCGCTCGTCGGGATACCCAACAGCGGCAAGAGCACTTTGGCTAATGCACTGTCAGGTCAGGAAAAGTCGATCGTTACCGATATACCCGGAACGACGCGTGATGCTGTCGAATCCAACATCGCGGTAAGAGGGATCCCTGTCACCCTGATCGATACGGCAGGCATCACTTCGACAGACGACGTAGTCGAGAAGATCGGAGTTGAAAGATCGAAGGAGATATTCTCCACGGCCGACATGGCTTTCATACTGATACCGCCGGACATGACGCTCGAAGAGACAAAGGAGAGGATAGACATGCCGGATTCCGGCGTATACAAGGTCCTTATCTTTTCGAAAAGCGACATCGGAGCAAACCCTGACGAAGACAGGATAACCGAATACGGGGAATCTGTCGGGATCCGGAAGATCATCCACGTGTCGGGCAAGGAATTTTCGAACATCGAGGACATGGAGGACGCGATAGAGGAGTTCTATAACTCCTGCGGAAGCGGATCTTCTGAAGGCCTGCTCATCACGAACGGCAGACACATGGCGCTTATAAGCAAGGCCATTGAATATATAGACATGGCAAAGAAGGCTGTTCAGGACGGCATGGGAGTGGAGACTGCCTCATCCGTTCTGAGAGCGGCTCTGGACGAACTCGGCCAGATAACGGGCAAGACCGTATCATCCGATCTTGCAGACACTATCTTCGGAAGGTTCTGCATAGGCAAGTAAGATGGATATAAGCAAGATTTCAGACATGGAGCATATATACGAGGCGGGGACGTTCGACGTCGCCGTCATAGGCGCGGGACACGCAGGATGTGAAGCTGCCCATGCGGCAGCTGCCCTGGGCCTTAAGACCATACTCTTTACACTGCACCTTGATGCGGTCGCAAACCTTCCCTGCAATCCTTCGGTCGGAGGGACTGCCAAGGGCCAGCTCGTAAGAGAGATAGACGCTCTTGGCGGCATAATGGGCAAGGTCGCCGACAGATGCGCGATCCAGATGAGGATGCTCAACCGCAGCAAGGGACCTGCAGTTTTTTCGCCCAGGGCCCAGATGGACAGATCGGATTATTCCGTTGTCATGAAGGAGCTGCTGGAGGATACTCCCAACCTTACATTGAGACAGGCTCATATAACTGAGATCCTTACGGAGAACGGCAGTGCTGCAGGCGTCATGACAGAAGCAGGCGGCATCTACAGGGCAAAGGCCATAGTCCTGTCTTCCGGAACATACATGGAAGCCCGCACCATAAGGGGCGAGGTCATTGTGGAATCGGGTCCCGACGGACTTCCGAGATCAGAAGGACTTTCTTCCTGCCTTAAGGAAGAAGGGATCCCCCTCTTGAGATTCAAGACAGGAACCCCCGTCAGGGTCAACGCCGGGAGCGTCAACTTCGACGAGATGGACATACAGGAAGGAGAAGACGACATACCGCCTTTCTCCTTTGCCGAAGAGATGAACGGATACAGGGTAATGCCCGTATCGGAACAGATCCCCTGCCACAGCGTATGGACCACCGAGGAGACCAGGCAGGTCATCAAGGACAACATGGACAGGTCGCCCCTGTATAGCGGCGTCATTACCGGTACCGGTCCCAGATACTGCCCTTCGATAGAAGACAAGTTCATGAGGTTCGCCGACAAATCAAGGCACCTGATCTTTATCGAACCAATGGGCAGGAGAACGAAAGAATTATATCTGCAGGGCTTCTCCACCAGCCTTCCCGAGGAAGTGCAGGAGAAGATGGTAAAGAGCCTCCCCGGCATGAGGAATGCCGTGATACAGAGGAGCGCTTATGCCATAGAATACGATCTCATAGATCCCACGAGCCTCAAGGCATCGCTGGAGTCCAGGATACTGAAGGGCCTTTTCTCTGCAGGCCAGGTCAACGGGTCCTCGGGATACGAGGAGGCCGCAGGCCAGGGCATAATCGCCGGCATCAACGCGGCCATGAAGGTCTTGGGAAAAGATCCTCTGATCATAGACAGGGCTGACGGCTATATCGGAGTCCTGATAGACGATCTTGTAACCAAGGGAACGAACGAACCCTACCGCATGATGACGTCACGCGCCGAATACAGGCTCTTCTTAAGGCAGGACAACGCCGACCGCAGGCTCACTCCGGCAGGCTATAAGATCGGTCTTATCAGCGAAGAGAGATACAGTCAGTTTAAGGAGAAGGTCAGGCTGATAGAAGAAGAGACCGCGAGGCTCATGTCGACCTATGTTGCACCGACCACGGAACTCGCTGCTTACCTTGAACCCCTGGGACAGACTCCGCCCAAGTCGGGCGTGAGCCTCGCAGAGCTCATCAAGCGCCCCGGAGTTACTTATGAAGGCCTAAAGATCATAGATAAGGACAGGCCTGATCTTCCGGACTACGTGACAAGGAGCGTAGAAGTCGACCTTAAGTACGAGGGCTACCTTGCGCTTGAGATGGCCAAGATCGAAAAGTTCAGGCAGCTCGAGACCAAGGCCCTGCCCGAAGACATAGATTACGATGATGTTAAGGGCTTAAGGATAGAGGCCCGCCAGAAACTTGCCAAGATGCGGCCGGAGAGCATCGGGCGCGCATCGAGGATATCGGGAGTATCTCCCGCCGACTGCGAGGTCCTGCTCGTATATCTGGAAGCCTTAAGGAGAAAGAACGATGAATGAAGAATTCAATGAGGTGATGAACAGCGCTTCCTCCGGCATCGAAGTCCCCGTAACGGCAGAGGATATCAACGCCTTCAGGATATATGCCGATATGCTGGTCGAGACCAACAAGGTCATGAACCTGACAGCAATAACCGATGACAAGGGCATAGCCATGCTCCACTTTATAGATTCCCTCACTCTGGTCCCCTATATCAGGCGCGAGCAGGAAGGGAAGAAAGAACCCGTTACTGTCGTTGACGTCGGAACGGGAGCAGGCTTCCCCGGCATACCTCTCAAGATAATGAATCCCGGGATAGATCTTACCCTTATGGATTCGCTTGCCAAAAGGCTTAAGTTCCTCGATTCGGTCACGGGCGAGCTCAGGCTCGAGAACGTCGCGACCGTGCATGCCAGGGCGGAAGATGCCGGCCGTAACGCCAAATACCGCGAAAGATACGATATAGCTGTCGCAAGGGCCGTGGCATCCCTGCCTGTGCTCTGCGAATACTGCCTGCCGCTCGTTAAGCCGGGCGGAGTCTTCCTCGCGATGAAAGGTCATTCGGACGAGGAGATCAAGGCAGCTAACCATGCGGTCATCGAACTCGGCGCCACCATAGAAAAGGTCGATGAGTTCACTCTTCCCGGTACGGACAACACGAGATCCGTGATCGTCATAAGAAAACTCAGACCCACTCCCGCGAAGTACCCGAGAAAAGCCGGCGTACCCTCGAAAAACCCTTTATAATGCGCGAATAATAAAAAATATCCGTTTTCGGAAAATAATGATACAATGAACGCATAGATCACTATCAGGGAGGATATCTTATGGAGAACAACAGCAATTGGATCTGCCCCACATGTGGAGCAGCAAACACAAGCGGCAAGTTTTGTGTAAACTGCGGTTCAGCTATGCCTGAAGCTCAGGCTCAGCCTCAGCCCGTCGTAGCAGAGCCCGTTCAGCAGGCTCAGCCCGAACCTGTATACAGCCAGCCTGTATATTCCGAGCCCGTATATGCACAGCCTGCACAGGGAACAAGCTTTAAGACAGGTATGGGTCTTGCAATCGCATCTTTGGCATGCGGCGTTATGTCCATCTGCCTTTGTGCATATGGTTTCCTCGCAGTTCCCTGCGGTATCGCAGGACTTATCCTGAGCGGTAAGGCAGTATCAGCAGGACACCCTTCCAAGATGCCTATGGCAGGAAAGATCACATCCATCGTCGGTATCGTACTCGGCGGAATATTCCTTCTTATCTGGCTCATTGCCATTATCGGCTCTGCAGCAAAATAAAGGATCTTCAATATGATCTACAGGCGGGTCGCGTGAAAGCGGCCCGCTTTTCTTTATTTAATAAAAACGCGCGTGCGCGTGCGTATACTTAATGATATAATATAGCCTGTATGAATTTTTAATGAGGACATATCTTAAGGATATGCCGGAGGTAATATGGCTGAATCAGATGCTAAGAAGCAGCAAAGACAGGAACTTGAAGCCCAGATGGATGAGATCTTCAAGTCGGAGCAGAATACCATCGTGCCCGTTGATCTTGACGGTGAGATGAGGAAATCCTTTATCGACTATGCTATGTCGGTCATTTCCGACAGAGCCCTGCCGGATATCCGTGACGGAATGAAGCCCGTTCACAGAAGGATCCTCTATTCGATGTTTACACAGGGTTTTACGCCGGACAAGGCATACCGTAAGTGCGCTACCACCATAGGTGACGTTCTCGGACGTTTCCATCCCCATGGCGACCAGTCGGTCTATGATGCACTCGTCCGTCTTGCCCAGGACTTCTCCCTGAGACATCCGCTCGTTGACGGACACGGAAACTTCGGATCTCTGGACGGAGACCCGCCGGCAGCATACCGTTATACGGAGGCAAGGCTTGCCAAGATAGCTCTCGAGATGATGAGGGATATCAACAAGAACACGGTCGATTTCAGACCCAACTTCGACGAGCACGAGATGGAGCCTGTATCGCTTCCTTCGAGATTCCCCAATCTTCTTGTCAACGGTTCAGTCGGCATCGCCGTCGGTATGGCTACAAACATCCCTCCCCACAACCTGGGCGAGGTCATTGACGGCGTTGTAATGATGATAGATAACCCGGATGTTACGGTCGATGAGCTCATGACCGTCGTCAAGGGTCCTGATTTCCCGACCGGAGGCGCGATCCTCGGCTCGATGGGCATCAGGGAAGCATATACGACAGGACGCGGCAGGATCATGGTCAGGGCGCATGCCGAGATCGAAGGGTCCGGTGCCAAGACCAGGATCGTCATCCACGATCTTCCTTTCGCAGTCAACAAGGCAAGGCTTATCGAGAGGATGGCAGACCTCGTCAAGGAGAAGAAGGTCGAAGGCATATCCGGCATCAGGGACGAGTCAGACCGTACCGAGATGGTCAGGATCGTTATCGAGCTCAAGAAGGATGCCAATCCCGATGTCGTTCTCAACCAGCTCTACAAGAACTGCTCACTGCAGGATGCATGCTGCGCCAACATGCTTGCACTCGTTCCCGATAAGGACGGCAAGCTCGAGCCCCGCCTCATCACTCTGAGAGACGCTCTCGGTTACTATATAAAGCACCAGGAAGAGGTCATTACAAGAAGGACCCGTTACGATCTTGAAAAGGATGAGAACAAGCGCCACATCGACGAGGGACTCCTCATCGCAATGGATCACATCGATGAGATCATCTCGATAATCAGGTCTTCGCGCACCGAGCAGGAAGCCAAGGACCGCATGTGCGAGAGATTCGGCTTCTCCGACAAGCAGGCCCAGCACATCGTCGACATGAGGCTCGGCCGTCTTACCGGACTCGAAAGAGAGAAGCTCGAGGCCGAGATCCAGGCTCTTAACGAAGAGATCGAGTATTTCCACAAGATCCTTTCCGATATCGATATGCTCCACGGCGTCATCAAGGACGAGATCCTTGAGATCAAGCGCAAGTATGCCACGCCGAGAGTAACGGAGATCATGGGCGGTTCCTTTGAGGACATCGACGACGAGTCGCTGATCCAGGAGCAGGATATCGTAGTCACCCTTACACACATGGGTTACATCAAGAGACAGCTCGTTGATACCTATAAGACCCAGCACAGGGGCGGCAAGGGCATCTCAGGCCAGTCCACAAGGGAAGAGGACTTCGTCGAGAAGATCATCGCCACGACGACCCACAAGTTCCTCCTCTGCTTCACCGACACGGGAAGAGTATTTAAGATCAAGGGTTACAAGATCCCCGAGACCAACACGAGACAGGCCAAGGGTACGGCCCTGGTAAATCTCCTGAAGTTAGGGCCCGAGGAGAAGATCAGGAACATCATCCCCGTCGACAATTTTGAGGACGAGGATATCTCCCTTACGATCGTTACCCGCAACGGTATCGTCAAGAAGACGCCCATAACCAAGTATGTGAACATCAACAAGAACGGCCTTATCGCTACCAACATCAGGGAAGGCGATGAAGTCGTATCCGTAAGGCTCACCCGCAAGAGCCAGGAGATCGTTATCGTAACGGCTCAGGGCAAGGCCATCAGGTTCAACTCCGATGACTGCAGGGACATGGGACGTAATGCTACCGGCGTCAGGGGCATCAGACTTTCCGAGGGCGACAGGGTCGTCGGCATGGAGCCTGTTACCGATGACGGCCTTATGCTCGTTATCTCCGAAAAGGGATACGGCAAGAAGAGCAGCATCGACGATTACCGCATCCAGAGCAGGGGCGGAAAGGGTATCATCACCTACAAGGTCACCGAGAAGACCGGCAACCTCGTCGGAACGACGCTCATCGCAGACAATGAGGACCTCCTCATAATGACTGATCACGGAATGGTAATAAGAGTACAGTCCACCGAGATCCCCACTCTGTCGCGCGCGACTTCCGGCGTAAGGCTCATGAGGTCCACCAAGAACTCGATCATCGACTTTACGGTTGCAGAGCACTACGAAGAGGATGACGAGGAAACAGAAGAGCCTTTAACGGAAGATGAGACTGCAAATGTCGAACTCCCCACAGAGCAGGAAGAAGTCATTGAAGCGGAAGCAGTTCCCGCTGAACGCGAAAATACTGAAGATAACGGACAGGAAGAATGATGAATAAGAGAAAAGATCTTCTTAAAAAGACTCTGGCAGCCGCTGTAGCTGCCGTCATCATGATAGCGCCCTTTGCTCTTTTCGGAGGCAGGGACCTGTCTGCTGACGTAGATCAGCCCGAGATACCGGTGCCTGCATTGGATGACGTTCACTGCGCGTCTTACTGCGTTTACGATAAGACCGCAAATGAGATCATCCTGAGCAAAGAACCCGATAAGAAGATATATCCGGCATCACAGACCAAGATCATGACCTGCATGCTCGCACTGGATTACCTCGATACCGATTCTTATCTCGTGGTGTCCAAGAATGCAATGGATAACATCACATCCGACTCTTCCGTCATGGGTATAAGGGTCGGAGAGAAACTCGAGGTATCAGAGCTCCTTTACGGCCTCATGCTCCCTTCGGGAAACGATGCGGCCAATGTCCTTGCTGAAGGCGTCATAGATGCTCTCCTTAAGGATTATCCTGCCAACGGCGGCAAGACCGGTCCTGACGGAGTGGATGCATCCTACTTCGCATCCTTTATCAGCTACGGCAGTTCCGGTGATAATTCGGACACTTCGGCGGAGACGGGCGATACATCATCAACATCGGAAACGACTTCCAATGTGACGAATATCCGCAAGCTCGGAGCTTTCGCCGAACTCATGAACTTAAGGGCCAAGAACTTAGGCTGCAGCGGAACGCATTTCATGAACGCATCAGGTCTTCACAGTGACGAGCACTATACGACCTCATCCGATCTTACCAAGATCATGGCCGCAGCAGCGGAGAGACCTGATTTCAAGACCCTGATAAGTTCGCCTTCGCATGTATTCAAGGCAACGAACCTCCATAAGGACGACGCATGGTCCTATGTTAAGAGCACCGACTATCTCCTCTTCGATCCCTGGATGGCCGCCAAGACCGCCAACGGGGAGAGGTCGCACCTTGTCGCGATAATCGGAGGCAAGACCGGTACGACATCCAAGGCGGGCAAGGGCGTTACCCTCTATACAGTGAACGAGAACGGCCATGAAGTAATGGTATCCATGTGCGGAGTTCCCGCGGATTATTATTTCTATACAACTATGTACCTGGCTTCCATCACGGCCTACGGCAATCTCGAGTGCTGGAACAAGGATCCCGTTACCAAGATCCTCGGCACGACAGGCGATTACAGGACCGTTAACGCACCTGCGGATGAGCAGCCCCGGTACGATCCGTTCAGATATCCGGGCGATGAACTCGTCAACTATATAGAAGAGGAAGAGACTCCCGAGCTGACTCCAACCCCTACTCCTACTCCGGTCCCGGAGAAGAAGCCCGTCGAGACGGAGCATCCACTGGTGCTGTTCGTCAAGCAGAACAAACTGATCTCGGGTGTTGCGGCAGCTTTGGTCTTTGCGATAATCCTTTGCAATGTAATCCTCATAGTCCGTGTAGCCAAGCTCAAGAATGCGGGCAGGAAGAGGAAGAAGGTAAGGAAGGCTCCCGACAGCTATATCAGATAAGGCTTTTATGCCTCGTTACAAGCATTGTTCAGGCTGTATTTTCAGGGGTCTTCAGAGGCCCCTTATATATTGCTAAATGTATGCTTATTATAATAAATGAAAAAAATCCTCTTTTAACTCAAAAAAGTCCTTGACTTTAGAAGCAAGTCGAAGTAATATTAACAAGCACTTTGCGAGCGGGGTGCGAAAAACAACGCTTGCAAAGGGGCTTGGATCTTGAAAATTGAATAGAATGCAGAACTTGAAA